>Ga0304728_1002249_pt1 | contig 12561 bp, 10 predicted proteins | sample C_130625_MF_Meta_FD_190476 | JGI IMG/M metagenome (GOLD analysis project Ga0304728, IMG submission 190476) | Freshwater microbial communities from Lake Croche, Canada to study carbon cycling - C_130625_MF_MetaG (v2) (version 2) | ecosystem: Environmental > Aquatic > Freshwater > Lake | place... | reverse complement strand
GCAGCTGCCGTGGCAGGGGCAGCAGGGAGACCCGGGCCAGTTCATCACGCAATTCCTGAAAGTTGACGGGTTCTTCCCAGAGGGGACACCAGAGTTCCTCGGAGATTTGACCGTCGTTTTCGAGCCAGCTGGTGGAGGCATGGCCAGAGGCGTTGTGCAGGACGGCCAGGGTGAAGCTGGCCTGCCGAGCGCCTTCCTGGGCCTCTTGGTTGAGGGTGGTGGCATAACCCTGGAAGAAGGTCATGCCTTCAGCCAGAAGAATCAGTTCGGCTGGATTGGCGGTTGTCGTGTGCACATCGCCTGTGGCGACGCGATAGCCCTGCTGGCCATCGCCTCGGCCGGCGGGGTCATAGATGAGGCTGTTGCCCGCCTTGAGCAGCACGTTGGTGCAAGTGGAGCCGAAGATCGAGGCGCTGAAATGCTCGGCCTTGGCGTTGGCCAAGGACGCCACAAATTGGTCACCGAAATCGGCGCCGAGGAAGCCGGCCGTTCCACCCAGCAGGGCGGGATAACGCACTAGGGGTTTGCCCTTGGCATCCGTTCCGGCAACGGCGCAGACCTGGAGCCAGGCGGTGTAGGCATCGCTTTGGGCTTCACGGCTGAGGCATTCGAAGGCCAGGCGTTTTCCCTCGCCCTTGACCTTGCCGCCATCCACAAATTGGGGCATCACCCGTGCCGCAACGGCCGCCACCCGGCGCAATTCATCAAAGCGTGGATGAACCAGAGCCGTGATGGCGGCAGGCACCTGGCCTTCGAGAAAGCCAGGCCCACCCGTTTTGGGCTTGTTCCAGGGGGTGAGGCAGGGGGAAGGGCGATAGCTGGTGGCCAGAAAATCGCAAAGCTCTTCGGCGGCGAGTGGCAGCTCCAAATGGAAACGACCCTGGCGCCAATAGCCGGTGGCACCGGCACCTCCAGGCCGTTGGGTGGAGGCCACCTTCAGCAGTCCCAGTGCCGAGAGGTAGCTGGACAGCGGTGTGGTGGTGAGCTGGGTTTGCATGGAGAGAAGTTTAGTGGTCTGGTAATAACTTCCCCGGATAGCAAAGGTTTCCGGATCAACTCGTTTGCAAGGGCCAGCCGTTCAGCGCAGATCGTGTTTAACTTCCCCGGATAACAACGTCATCCGGAACAGGGCGCTGCTCTCAGCTCCGCCTCCACCTACGCCAAGTTTCAACTTCCCCGGATAACAACGTCATCCGGAAATAGATAGAGCAGGCCGCGCTGGGAATTGATCGAGGCGTTTCAACTTTCCCAGATAACAACGTCATCCGGAACCTGATCAAATGAACTTCGTTAAAGCTCAAACCGAGTAGTTTCAACTTCCCCGGATAACAACGTCATCCGGAACCCAAGAAGCCGCAGGAGGTTAGCGACTGGATGCAGGAGTTTCAACTTTACCGGATAACAACTTTATCCGGAACCTGTCGCCGCTGAGGTAGCCCAGAAGCTGCTGATTGTTTCAACTTCCCCGGATAACAACGTCATCCAGAACCTGCCAGGGCCCCCGTGTTGACGTGGGCGTAGCGCTGGTTTCAACTTCCCCGGATAACAACGTCATCCGGAACTAGAAAGCCGGCGGTATTGGCCGTAGGTGTAGGGCCAGTTTCAACTTCCCCGGATAACAACGTCATCCGGAACTTCGAGCCGCTGACTAAAGCCCAAGTGAGCGACCTGTTTCAACTTCCCCGGATAACAACGTCATCCGGAACTAGGTTCCCCAGGGCGGAGCCTGCACCACCGAGAGGTTTCAACTTCCCCGGATAACAACGTCATCCGGAACCCGTAAAACGATTCAGATCGGGAACGACATCACCATGTTTCAACTTCCCCGGATAACAACGTCATCCGGAACCCTGCTCAAATTGGCCCCGCTCAAATTGGCCCCGCTCAGTTTCAACTTCCCCGGATAACAACGTCATCCGGAACTCGATCGTGTGCGCGTGCCCGGGCTGGCTGATCGTGTTTCAACTTCCCCGGATAACAACGTCATCCGGAACCGCGCCCTTGAGCGCCCTTGCAGCGTAAGCGGTCTCAAGGGCGTTAGCGCGCACCCCCTTCGATGGGCCCCTCAACCCCCCTGTCCAGCCCGCCAAAATCGTTGAAACCCCCTGCGCCGCAAAGCAGCGCGCAGCGCCACGGTGGCATGCAGGTTTTGGGAGATTTGGGGGGGGTGCGCGCTCAGGCCACTGCCTCCAGCCGGCCGGCACCGAAATGGCGTCCCCAGCCGATGCCCAGGGCCGGTAGGCCCCGCTCAGCCTCCAGCTCCAGATGGAAGCCAAGCCCGCTGGCTGCTTGGCGGTCCCCCCGCTGGGACAGGCCGGGGTTGGCCACCACCTCAAGCACCCGGGCGCTGACCCGGCCGGCCTCGGCGTGATCGATACACACCTGCTCGCCATCAAGGCCAAAGCGGCTGGGGTCGATCTTGCCCTGCTCCCCCAGGCCCCAAAACAACGACTGGATCGCCTGGCCGGCGGGGCTGCGCTGCAGCTTGCCCGGCCTTGGGGTGGTGTAAAGCAGCATCGGCGTGGCTGTGCGCAGCTGCCGAAAGCTCGGGTTGGCGGTGGCCTCCAGCTGCATCAGCCGCAGGGGCACCTCCACCCCGCCTCGGCCATAGAGCCGCCGCAGCCGCTGCAGCGCAGCGGTTTCCGCCTCGCTGAAGGGGTTGGGGCTCACCACCTCCAGGGCCGTGATCGCCCCATCGCTCTCCAACCAGCGGAACCAGGCCCGCTGGTCTTCGCCCAGGGGTTGGCCCCCCGCCAGGCCCGCCCACAGGGCCGAGGTGGGTTCGGTGCGCAGCAGGGCCCGGTGCAGCCGGTCGGTCCAGGCGATACCCGCCGTGGCCGGCATCGGATAGGACGAGAGAAAGGCATAAAGGGCCCGGTTCACCGCCTTGGTCTTGCTGCCTCCGCCGGCCACGGCCGGCCGTTGGGGGGTGTAGCGATAGGTCAGCCACTGCTGGCCCGGCAGGCTTTGGCGTCCCTCCTGCCGTGCCTGCTGGGCATTCATCAACAGCCCCTCCAGCACCCCCTCGCCGCCGCAGCCCAGCACTGTGAGGGTGCCGTTCGGGTCGGGGCCGCAGTTGGCCGCCGGCATCGAGGGCACCACCTGCCAGATGGCCGGATACTCGGCTCTGCCCAGATAGCTGAGCCCCGCCAGGCAGGCCCCCAGCAGCCGTTCCTGCTCGGCCTCCAGCTCCACCGGCCAGCTCACATGCAGCGCGGCGCCCTGGCCCAGCTCCAGAAACGAATCGATGAAGGAGCGCCGTTTGCCCTTGGCTTGGCTGTTGCCCCCCCCGTAGGTGTCGAGGGGTGGCACCGGCTCGTTGCCATACACGGGCCTAAAACCTCGGATCTGGCCGAACTCCCCGTAGGGCAGGTGGTAGGTCGGCGGTGTCTCAGCCAGCCGCCCAATCAGGGTTTCGCAGCCCGCCGGCAACTGGCCGGGACTGCCGCTCAGGGCAAAGGCACCGTTCAGCACGGCCCGCAGCAGCCGCCAGGGTGAGGGGGGATATTCCACCTGGCCCTCATGCTCGCTGCGGTCCCAGGGGGTGGCGCCATAGCGGCCGGACAGCAACGTGATGCGCACGGTGGTGGCCATCAGCCCGGCTCCTCCTCCTGGACGGCCCCAACCTCAGAGCCTGTGGGGGCAACGGTGGCCCCCGCCTTGGCTTTTTTGGGCTTCTCCTTGGCGGCACCCAGGGTGAGGGCAAACTCCGTTACGGCTGGCTCCGCCAGCAACCCCAGGCGGCGGCAGGTCAGCAGCTGCCCCTGCAGGGCGACCAGCAACCCAGCGGGATCGGCCAGCTCCGGCGGGACTTCGCTCGCCGTAAAGATGCAGTGGGCCCGCAGATCCAGGGGTTCAGCCAGCAGACGCGCCAGCTTCAGACGGGCCAGCAATGCCAGCACCTGGCGGGCCGGGTCGGGCAGCGGCAATCGATCGATGCGGCCCTGGGCCAGATACACCGCCAGCTCGATGTCTTCGGCGATGAATGCCTGGTGGCGGTAGGGGATGTAGCCAGCCCCCACTTCTGCGGCGGTGGCCTTTTCACCCACCAGGCCCTCCACATCGAACCCATCGCCGGAGGGGAAGAGTGGATCCTTGGCCACTCCCCCATCCGCGATCGATTGGGCCCCACGGGCCACCACCTCGGCGGTCAACAGCCGGGGCGTCTTGGCCACGTTGGGATCGAGTCCCGCCAGTTGGCTGTAGAAGACCCCGTGCAGCAGGGAGTTGGGGCAATAGAAGAAGGTGGCTGCCGCAATGCCGTCATAAAGGATTCGCCGGGCCAATTCCTGCTGGAAGGGCTTGAGGGCGGCGGAGCGGCAAAACCAACCGGAGGCCAGCCGGTGCGGAAGTTCCAGGCTGCTGGTGATTCGCGTGCGGCCGTGGGGATCGGTGATCGTTAGCCGCAGGTAAGGCAGGGTGTCCAGCCCGTCGATTACTTGGCCCGGTTGCGCCACGATCGTGGCCTCCAGGTGGTTGGCGATCGATTGCACCGAATCCACAATCACCAGGGTTTTGCCGCTGTTGGCCTCACGCACCGTGCTGTGTCCCACATCCACAAAGCCGGCGGGAACAAACGTGGGCAGGACGGAGTCGAGGCGAATGTTGTGATGCATGGTTTCGTTACTGGGGACAGGTGGGTTATTAGGGGGAAGGGGGGATTTGCCAGCGGCGGGAGGCCCTTGCATCGGCTTCGCGGAGCACCGCCTCCAGCCAGGCGAGCTGGAAGGGTCCGTGCTCTGCCAGCAGACGCGAGCAGTGGGTGCGCCAGCCCTTGCCCATGCCGGTGGGGGGAAAGTGCAGGGCCATAGCCCCGCAAACTCCTGTCACAGCAGGAAGGGTTTCGCCCTCCTCTATGCCATGGAGGGGCCCATCCCGCGCCCACGGGAAGGGTTGCAATTGCAAACGGATTTTGCCGTGATGGGCCATCAGCAGATAGCTCACCAGGGGGTCTTCGCCCAGCTGCAGGCTGGCCAGGGCCGAGGCCAATTCATGGCGAAACCCCGGACGGCCATGGCGGCTGCCCCAACCCGGCGCCTTGGCCCACTGGCCCTCACCGCAGCCATTGGCGAGCATCGTGGCCTGAAACACCGGATGGGCTTTGCCGATGTCGTGCAGCCAGGCCGCCCGTTGCACCAATTCGGCCACTGGCTCGGCCATCGCCAGGGCTTTGCACAGAACCTCGGCTTCCTCCCGGGTGTCCCCCAGGTGCTGGGGCAGGGTCACGGCCACCGACGATCCAAAGCTGCTGCGATCCTCAGCGGCATCTGTTGCGTCCGGGGGTTGGATCACGGGCACGGCGGCGCTGCTGCTGGGCCGCCAGCCCAGGTTGGGGTCATAGCCACCGGCCTCCGTGGGCACCGCCACCACTGCGCCAACGGCAAGCTTGCTTGTGGGTATCACCTCCCAGCCATCCCCCCGGGGCACCCACACCTCCGCAAACCGCTGCTGCACCGCCCGCAACGCCGCCGGGCACAGCTCATGGTCGCTGGCTGGCGCCATGTCCTCTCCCGGCTGCCGGCGCCACAGCACCGACACATCCCGCATCTCACCCACCCTGAGGTAATCGCTGATGTCGATGTCGCCCTGCTCCAGGGGGTGGGTGTCAAACAACTGCTGCAAGACCTCCGCTGTAAGCCTTTGGCCGACGCCCGGCTGCGCCGGGGCCTCCAGCGCCATCAGGTTCCGCACGCAGGCATCGTCCAGATTCTTCAGTCGAAGGCGGGTTTCTGCCAGTTCCGCCTCGCTGTAGGGCAGCGCTGCGGCGGGCTCCAGCACCATCACCGCCGCAGCGTCGTAGGTGTTGTTGCGACCCACCCGCCCGCAGCGCTGCACAAACGACGCCCAGGGGCACAGCTCGGTGATCAGCAGGCGCGCATCCAGATCGATCCCCGCCTCCACCGTTTGGGTGGCCACCACCACGCCACGGAACTCCCGCAATTGGGCTTCGATGGCCTGCCGCTCGGCTCGGCGGAAGCGGGAATGGAGCAGCAGGGTGGGCAGGCCGCCACCGGGGGCATCCGCCAGTTGCAAGGCCAGCTCCTGGGCCCGGCCCACCTGGTTCATCACCACCAGCGTGAGGGTTCCCTCCTGGTGGTGGGCCAGCACTAGGGCCGCCCCATCGGTGGCACCCGCCAAAGTCAGCGGTTTGGCGCGGCCCACCTTTCGCTTGGCCACGGGATGTGAGTAGTCGGCGTCGCCCAGCCCATGGCGTGGGGTGTCCGCCGGCAGGATCGCGGCATCGAGGGTGGCGGAGCAGAGCACCAGTTCCCGGGGGGCTGGGCCGCCCAGCTGCTGATGAAGTTGCTGCAGCCGAATCGCCGTGCGCACGGCGGCCCCCTGCAGCTGGGTTTCATCCACCACCACTCGCACATCGGTGTTGAGCGCCGCGAAGTGGCGCGGCCAGCTCCAGCGCGAACAGCAATAACCCCGCATCAACTGACGGCTGACCACCTGATCCAGGGTGCCCACAATCACCGCCTCCGCCGCCAACGCCTCCACGTAGTCGTTGTCGATCTGGCCGCCCCGCAGCACATACACCGGTACCTCCAGCCCCAGCCGTCCCATCACCGCCCGGCACTCAACTGCGATCTGCTCGGTGAGGGTGCGTAGCGGCAACTGATACACCAACCGCCTCGGCGTGGTTGACGGCCGCTGTTGCCGGTCCCACAACCAACCCACCAAGGTGGCCAGGGTCTTGCCCAGGCCCGTGGGCGCCTCCAGGCTGCGAATTGCTGGGGCGCTCCCCTGCTCCATCCAGGCCAGTTGGAACGGCAATGGCGCAAAGCCTGCGGCTGCTTTGAAGTAGCTGGCGGCGGACAAGTGGGCCGGGAGTCTGCTGGCTCTTGTCTACAGGAAAAGGCGCGCCCAGTTGGGTATTGAGGGGCAGGTCAAGGGTCTGGTGGCTGGGTTTTATGCAGGATCTGCATGGTTTGGTGAGGGAAGCGTTGAATCGTTCAACTGGAGCGGATGCTTCAGAAGAACGGCCATGGTCAAAGCTAGATTTGAGAAAGGATCGAAGCTTTTATGATTGGATTTTTCCGTAGGTCTTGGGCAGGCTTGATGCCCATGCTTGTGGCGGCTGCTTCTGGATTGCCGGTCTATAGCATTCCCCAGTGGATTGATCTTGGCTCCAGCGTCAATGACGTAAAAATCCTTCTGGATTACAATTCGCTGAAGCGAGATGGCCAAAGAGTTGGCTTTACTGCAACGATGATCCCCAAGGATGAATCCTCTAATTATGCGGTTTTTCAGTGGGTGGATTGCCAGCGCTGGACTTATCTTTTTGAGGGTGAATCGGATTGGAAGCTCATTGCTGCCCAAACGATGGCAGAAACCACGGCTAAGTATGTATGTTCCAAATCAAAGCCCTCTCCCGCCCTGAATAGCGCTGCGAACAATGGTGGTGATCTGGCTCAGGGAGGCACGGATGGCATCTGCACATTCCTTTCGAGAGAGGGAAGTGATGTTGTAGCCGACCCTTGCAAAATCAATTCAACGCCAACCGGAACGTCACTTCTTTGGTCTGACGGAGTCTCTACTCAAATGAAATTTGAGGGTGACAAGGTCTTGGTGGAGGCACCAGGTATTGGCGATTTGCAGGGTGTTTTCCTGTCGCGGACTCCCAAGAAGATGGCGATTCAGTACCAAGGCGGAATTATCCGTTGGTGCTGGAGTTCAGAATGTACTAAGTCTCGTTGATTCGTTTCTCGGCCGTGGTTTGGACACCTATTGCCGGACCGGGCTTAGTACCGGGCCCTGAACTCAGCTCCTTCCGCTGGATCCAGCTGTTCCGGTTACGGCCCCGCCTGATGACATCAGGCATACAATCTGATAAAATTAGTCCATGGGTCCCTTCGTCTGGAGCCATGACAAGAACGCCCTCCTCATGGCCGAACGGGGCCTTTGCTTCGAAGCCGTCGTGGCCGCCGTCGAAGCGGACGGCTTGCTTGATGTTCTTGAGCATCCCAACCCGATCCGCTACCCCGGCCAGCGCATCCTGGTGGTGCGTCTTAACGGCTATGCCCACCTCGTTCCATTTGTTGAAACGGCCAGCGGCCTTTTTCTCAAAACTATCATCCCCAGCCGTAAAGCAACGCGCCTTTATCTCCCAGGTTTGCCTTTATGACTAATTTGCATTCTTTGGATCCTGAAGAGCAACAACTCCTCGACGACTACGAGGCCGGATCGCTGTGCTCACTGGCGTCGCCTGAGGTGTTGGAGGGTTTGCGAGCCGCCGCCCGGGCCACAGGTCAGAAAGACCAGCGCATCAACATCCGCCTCTCCAGCATTGACCTCCAGGCCCTGCGCACCCGCGCCCTGCAGGAGGGAATCCCCTATCAAACCCTGATCAGCAGCGTGTTGCATAAGTATCTCAGCGGTGCCCTAAGGGAAGCGCCACCAGTCAAATAATTGCGGTTTTGCAGGGAGAAAAGTATGGGGTGACTTGCTGCAACTGACTTTATTTTGTGGCCTACGCGAGGAGCTTGTACCCAAGCTCTCTATCCAGACTAATGGCTACAAGCCTTGGGAACACTGAGAACCCTGTGCTCAAAGGGTCTTATGAGACCCCCCAATGGAGAATAGGGGACTCGAACCCCTGACCTCTGCGGTGCGATCGCAGCGCTCTACCAGCTGAGCTAATTCCCCCTTCGCAGGCCATTATCACCGTCAGTGCGTCCAAGCTCAAGCCATGGCAGACCCCCAGCCCACGATCACCCCTGAGCAGCTGGCCAGTTTTGACGAGGAGTCGATTGCGGTGTTGGCGGCCCGGCTCGAGGAGGACGACTACCCGACCCCCTTTGCCGGGCTGCAGGACTGGCATCTGCTGCGGGCCCTGGCGATTCACCGCCCCGATCTGGCCTTCCCCTACGTGCACCTGGTGGACCAGGAACCCTTTGATGAGGAGTGAGTGGGCCTTGGGTTGAGAGCAACCTGCCGGAGGCTGAGGGGCCTGGGGCCGGGCCTGGATTTGCCTGGGGCCGACCCTGGTCTCTAGCGTTGGCCTCAGCTTTTGGGCGTTGAATCCACCGCTGCCACGGCGGCTGGAACCTGGAGCAGGTCCATGAAGGTCCGCAACTGCAGCCGGGGGATGTAGGGCCAGCCGCCGCTGTGCTCCATGTCCTCCAGCAGGCGGAACAACTCATTGCGGCCGGAGGGCAGGCTGGCGCGGAAGGGGCCGTCCTGGATCGAGCGATGCAGTTGCTCCAGCCGGCGCAATAGCTTCAGCAGTGCCTGGGGATCGTCCTTGAGGGCCTGGGCCAGTTGTTCGAGGGCCACCACCTTGGCGTCCAGATCCTCGATGGCCGCTGGGGTGGGCGGGTCCTGCGGATCGCTGGCGGGGCCGCTGGTGAAGGATTGGGCTGGAATTTCGCTCAAAGGATCGCTGCTGTCCATGCCCGCTCTCTCATACAGGTTGTTGAGAGCAGTGGCAACCTATCAGGCATGGACGGGGGACGTCGGTAGGATCCCGCCAGCCCAGTTCATCACGCGTCTCTGCGGCCTTTCTCCCCATGCGCTTCCGACCCCTGCTGGCCCTCGTGCTGGCGCTGTGCCTGACCCTGGTCACCGCCTGCACCAGCGGGGCCAAGGCCGGAGACCGTTCCACCATCACCTACGACGACATCGTCAACACCGGGCGGGCCAACGATTGCCCCACGCTGCCCGATTCGGCCCGTGGCGCGATTGCCCTCGATTCCAACGCCCGCTATCAACTCAAGGAGATCTGCCTCCATCCCAGTGAGGTGGCCGTCAAGGGTGAACCCACCAACAAGCGCCAGGAAGCCCAGTTTGTGACCGGCAAAATCCTGACCCGCTTCACCTCCAGCCTCGATCAGGTCTACGGCGACCTCAAGATCGACGGCGACAAGCTCACCTTCAACGAGCTTGGCGGCATCGACTTCCAGCCCGTCACAGTGTTGCTGCCCGGCGGTGAAGAAGTGCCCTTCACCTTCTCCACCAAAGAATTGTTGGCTGAATCCAGCGGCGGCGCCATCACCACCAGCACCGATTTCACTGGCAACTACCGCGCCCCCAGCTACCGCACCAGCAACTTCCTCGATCCCAAGGGTCGTGGTCTGACCACCGGCTACAGCAGTGCCGTTGGACTGGTGCCCGCTGGCGATGAGTACGGCAGTGAAACGGTCAAGGCCTACGTCGATGGCACCGGCACCATGAGCCTCTCGATCACCAAGGTCGACAGCGACACCGGTGAATTCGCCGGGGTGTTCACCGCCATCCAACCTTCGGACACCGACATGGGCACCAAGCCCGCCGTCGACGTCAAGATCAGTGGCGAACTTTACGGACGGCTTGAAAAGGCCTGATCCCCCGCCAATCCATCCTTAGGTCAAGGATCAGGGGGGCATGGCCCCCCTTTTTTGTGGTTTCTGGGGGGGCTCTCCGCCCTCGGACCCGATTGGGTGCCGTCTGGGAGAATCGTGGCCATGCCCCTATGGGTCCCCGGGCCCGCCCTTTCCCGCCATGTCCCTTGCTCCAACAGGTGCCGCAGCCGGCTTGATTCGCCCCCACGGCGGCACCCTGGTGGATCTGATGGTGGAGGCCGACCAGCGGGAGGCCGTGGGCAGCGCCGTCGATCGGGTTGTCGAATGCAGCGATCGCAATGCCTGCGATGTGGAACTGCTGGTGGTTGGGGGCTTCTCCCCCCTGCGGGGCTTCATGCACCAGGAGGACTACGAAGAGGTAGTCGCCAACCACCGCACCAGCAGCGGCCTGTTGTTCGGCCTGCCGATCGTCTTTGACACCGATGACGCCAGCATCGCCCTCGGCGAGCGCCTGTTGCTGACCTACCGGGGCCAGCACCTGGCGGTGCTGACGGTGGAAAGCCGCTGGGAACCCGACAAGGTCAAGGAGGCCAAGGGGTGTTATGGCACCACCTCCCTCGAACACCCGGCCGTGCGCATGATCGCCTGCGAACGGGGCCGCTACTACCTGGGCGGGCGGATCCAGGGGCTGGCCCTACCCCAGCGGGACTTCCCCTGCCGCACCCCAGCCCAGGTGCGCGCCACCCTGCCGGAAGGCCAAGATGTGGTGGCCTTCCAGTGCCGTAATCCCATCCACCGGGCCCACTACGAGCTGTTCACCCGCGCCCTGGAGGCCACCAACGTCAGCCGCCAGGCCGTGGTGCTGGTCCATCCCACCTGCGGGCCCACCCAGGACGACGACATCCCCGGCACCGTGCGCTTCCAGACCTACGAGAAGCTGGCGGCGGAGGTGAACAATCCCCGCATTCGTTGGGCCTACCTGCCCTATTCGATGCACATGGCCGGCCCGCGGGAGGCGCTACAGCACATGTTGATCCGTAAAAATTACGGTTGCACCCATTTCATTATTGGTCGTGACATGGCGGGCTGTAAGTCCAGCCTGAGCGGCACCGACTTTTACGGGGCCTATGAGGCCCAGGACTTCGCCCGGGACCACGCCAGTGAATTGGGGATGGAAACCGTGCCCTCCCTCAATCTTGTCTATACCGAGGAGGAGGGCTACGTGACCGCCGAGCATGCCGAGGCCCGCGGCCTCCATGTCAAGAACCTCAGTGGCACCCAATTCCGCCGCATGTTGCGGGGCGGCGAGGAGATCCCCGAATGGTTCGCCTTCCGTAGCGTGGTGGAGGTGCTGCGCGCCGCAGCGTGACCGTCCGGTCCCACCCCTGGGGCATTAACATTCCTTAATCACAAATTCTTCCAATGAGGATGCAGCCGTGAAGAAAAGTTGGCGCAACGCGGGGCTCTACGCACTTCTGGCGATTGTCATCATCGCTGTCGGCACGGCCTTCCTCGACCCCAGGCAGCCCGCCAACCAGCCCCGCACCCTCCGCTACAGCGACTTTGTGGAGGCGGTTCAATCCAATGAGATCTCCCGGGTGGTGATTTCCCCCGATCGCGGTTCGGCCCAGGTCGTCGAGAACGACGGCCGCCGCGCCGTGGTCAACCTGGCTCCGGACCGCGATCTGCTCAAGGTGCTGACGGACCACAACGTCGACATCGCCGTGCAGCCCACCCGGGAGGCCGCCCCCTGGCAGCAAGCCATCGGCAGCCTGATCTTCCCCCTGCTGTTGCTGGGGGGACTGTTCTTCCTGCTGCGGCGGGCCCAGGGTGGGGGTGGCAATCCCGCCATGAACTTCGGCAAAAGCAAGGCCCGGGTCCAAATGGAGCCCCAGACCCAGGTGACCTTCGGTGATGTGGCCGGGATTGAGGGCGCCAAGCTCGAACTCACCGAGGTGGTCGACTTCCTCAAGAACCCCGATCGCTTCACCGCCGTCGGCGCCAAGATCCCCAAGGGTGTGTTGTTGGTGGGACCTCCCGGCACCGGCAAAACCCTGCTGGCCAAGGCGGTGGCCGGCGAAGCCGGCGTGCCCTTCTTCTCCATTTCAGGCTCTGAATTCGTCGAGATGTTCGTCGGCGTTGGTGCCAGCCGCGTCCGCGATCTGTTCGAACAGGCCAAGAAAAATGCCCCCTGCATCGTCTTCATCGACGAAATCGACGCCGTTGGCCGTCAGCGCGGCGCCGGCCTAGGCGGTGGCAACGACGAACGGGAGCAGAC
>Ga0304728_1002245_pt1 | contig 12571 bp, 8 predicted proteins | sample C_130625_MF_Meta_FD_190476 | JGI IMG/M metagenome (GOLD analysis project Ga0304728, IMG submission 190476) | Freshwater microbial communities from Lake Croche, Canada to study carbon cycling - C_130625_MF_MetaG (v2) (version 2) | ecosystem: Environmental > Aquatic > Freshwater > Lake | place... | reverse complement strand
GGGGCAATTCTTACCTCGCTAATTCGAATTCTTTGGCTAAATGCCCCTCGTTGGGTTTATGTACCTCTCTATATTGCACTTGGTTGGGCCGCGGTCTTCTTTATGCCAAGTTTTTGGAAGACCGGTGGCGTTGCTGTCTTCTTATTAATTTTACTCGGTGGAATTTTCTACACCGCTGGCGGAATTATTTATGCGCTAAAGAAACCAACACTTTCAATTAAGTGGTTTGGCTTCCATGAACTATTCCATGCGCTCACTGCCGCCGCGTTTGTCTCACACTTTGTCGCAGCTGTTCTTGTTGTGTATCGCCACCGGTAAACTTATTTAATTAATTTCTAAATTAAAAAAGCCCCGATGATTTCTCACCGGGGCTTTAATTATTTTTACTATCTAGATTTATCTAGATTTACCTGACTTCTAGATCATCCAGACGAACTGCCTCACCTGAACCCTGAGATTCAAATGGTGTGAAGTCATAATCATCATAAGCAGCATAGACCGCAGCCTTTGCTTCTTCTGTTGGCTCAACTCGTACGTTGCGGTAACGAGCAAGACCAGTACCAGCAGGAATCAACTTACCGATGATGACGTTCTCCTTGAGACCGAGCAATGGATCGCTCTTCTCAGATAGCGCAGCATCTGTTAATACCTTTGTGGTTTCTTGGAATGAAGCAGCTGATAGCCATGATTCAGTTGCAAGTGATGCCTTGGTAATACCCATAAGTTCTGGGCGACCAGATGCGGCCTTACCACCGGTTTCAACAACGCGGCGGTTCTCTGTTTCAAAGCGACCACGTTCTACCAATTCACCAGGTAGTAGATCGGCATCGCCAGGTTCAAGAACAGTAATGCGCTTGAGCATTTGGCGAACGATAATTTCAATGTGCTTATCGTGGATTGATACACCTTGGGAACGATAAACCTCTTGGATTTCATTCACTAAGTGGATCTGAGTTTGACGAGGTCCAAGGATACGAAGAACTTGCTTTGGATCAATTGCGCCAACAACCATCTGTTGACCAACGCCAACGCGCATGCCATCTTCAACCTTGAGCTTCTGGCGACGAGTAATTGGATAAGCGATCGCTTCGCCACCATCTTCTGGTGTAACGATGATCTTCTTGCCCTTTGCATCTTCAAGGAAGCTAACAACACCAGCAGTTTCTGCGATTGGCGCAACACCCTTAGGTGTACGTGCTTCGAAGAGTTCAACAATACGTGGCAGACCATGAGTGATGTCATCTCCTGCAACACCACCAGTGTGGAAGGTACGCATCGTTAGCTGAGTTCCTGGCTCACCAATTGATTGAGCAGCAATGATTCCAACAGCTTCGCCGACATCTACCAATTTGCCAGCAGCCATTGAGCGGCCGTAGCACATTGCGCATTGTCCGACTTTGCTATCGCAAGTAAGAACTGAGCGAACCTTTACTTCAGCAACGCCAGCGGCGACCAAAGTATCAATGTTCTTATCGCCAAGATCTGTTCCGGCAGTCAAGATTGTCTTACCAGAAACAACAACATCTTCTGCCAAGTTACGACCGAAGAGTGAAGTCTCAACATGATCATCACGAACTAGTAGTCCGGCTGAATCATTTGCTGCAATCTTTAGCGTTAGACCACGATCAGTTCCGCAATCTTCTTCACGAATGATTACATCTTGTGCAACGTCGCAGAGACGACGAGTTAGGTAACCTGAGTCAGCGGTACGAAGCGCAGTATCTGCAAGACCCTTACGAGCACCGTGAGTCGCAATGAAGTACTCAAGTACTGAAAGACCTTCGCGGAAGTTTGACTTAATCGGACGAGGAATAATTTCACCCTTTGGATTAGCCACCAGACCACGCATACCTGCGATCTGACGAACCTGCATCATGTTTCCACGTGCACCTGAGTAAACCATCATCCAAACTGGGTTGGTCTTTGGGAAGTTATCTTCCATCGCCTTAGCAACTTCAGCAGTTGCATTGGTCCAAATTTCAATCAGTTCTTGACGACGCTCGTCATCGGTAATCAGACCCTTTTCATACTGGCTCTGCACCTTTTCTGCCTTGATCTCATAACCATCCAAGATGGCTTGCTTTCCGGCAGGTGTAACAACATCTTCGATAGCAATTGTGATGCCAGCGCGAGTTGCCCAATAGAAACCGAGTGACTTCAAAGCATCAAGTGTCTGAGCAACTGTGACCTTAGCAAAGCCTTCTGCCAAGTCATCAACGATCTGACCTAGGAGCTTCTTTGTTACGTCATAGTCAACGAACTTGTATCCCTCAGGCAAGATTTCATTGAATATTGCGCGACCAAGTGTGGTCTCACGAATTTCGCTGACACCGTTATGGGTTAACCGGATCTTAATTTTTGCTTGAAGTGTTACTGAGTTCTGGTCATATGCCATTAAGCCTTCAGCCAGTGAACCGAACGCGCGGCCTTCGCCGAGTTCGTTCTCACGAAGTGAAGTCAGGAAGTAAAGACCAAGAACCATATCCTGGGTCGGAGATGTGATTGGTCGGCCTGATGCAGGTGACAAAATGTTGTTAGATGAAAGCATAAGAACGCGTGCCTCTGCTTGTGCTTCTGCAGAAAGTGGCAAGTGAACAGCCATCTGGTCACCATCGAAGTCTGCGTTAAATGCAGTACAGACAAGTGGGTGAATTTGAATTGCTTTACCTTCAACCAATTGTGGTTCGAAAGCTTGAATTCCCAGACGGTGCAGTGTTGGTGCGCGGTTTAGAAGTACTGGGTGCTCTGCAATAACTTCTTCCAAAACATCCCACACAACAGGACGAGCACGCTCGACCATACGCTTTGCAGATTTAATGTTTTGGGCGTGATTGAGATCAACCAAGCGCTTCATTACGAATGGCTTGAAGAGTTCAAGTGCCATCTGCTTTGGCAGACCGCATTGATGCAATTTAAGTTGTGGACCAACAACAATTACAGAACGACCTGAGTAGTCAACGCGCTTTCCGAGCAAGTTCTGACGGAAGCGACCTTGCTTACCCTTAAGCATGTCGGAAAGGGATTTAAGTGGTCGGTTACCTGGACCTGTTACTGGGCGACCGCGACGACCGTTATCGAATAACGCATCTACTGCTTCTTGAAGCATGCGCTTTTCGTTGTTAACGATAATTTCTGGTGCACCAAGATCAGCCAGACGCTTCAAACGGTTGTTCCGGTTGATAACGCGACGATATAGATCATTTAGATCAGAGGTCGCAAAGCGGCCACCATCTAGTTGAACCATTGGACGTAGATCAGGTGGGATAACTGGAACGCAATCGAGCACCATAGATGCTGGATGGTTACGGGTGTTTAGGAATGAAGAGACAACCTTCAAACGCTTGATAGCGCGAGTCTTCTTCTGACCCTTACCTGTTTGAGCAAGTTCAGTAAGCATTGTGTACTCAGCTTGCAGATCAAAAGTTTCTAGGCGGCGCTTTATTGCAGCAGCACCCATAGATCCCTTGAAGTAAACGCCGAAACGATCGGTGAGTTCGCGGTAAAGCGCCTCATCGCCTTCTAGATCTTGAACCTTGAGGTTCTTAAAGCGAGCCCAGACTGCATCTAGACGATCTAGTTCGCGTTGTGCACGATCACGAACTTGCTTAAGTTCACGTTCGGCAGCTTCACGTACTTTGCGCTTGGCATCAGCCTTTGCGCCTTCGCCTTCGAGTTCAGCAGTATCTGCTTCTAATTTCTTTTGACGTGCATCAAGATCAGAATCGCGACGTGTTTCAATCTTCTTCTTATCGCTAGTCAGACGCTTTTCAAGTGAAGGTAGGTCTTCTGCGCGAGCATCGACATCTACCTCAGTAATCATGTAAGCAGCAAAATAAATAACCTTTTCTAGATCCTTTGGTGCAAGGTCTAGGAGGTAGCCAAGACGTGATGGAACGCCTTTGAAGTACCAGATATGTGTTACTGGCGCTGCAAGTTCAATATGTCCCATGCGCTCGCGGCGAACCTTTGCGCGAGTAACTTCAACGCCGCAACGCTCGCAGATAATTCCCTTGAAACGTACGCGCTTGTACTTACCGCAATAACATTCCCAGTCACGAGTTGGTCCGAAGATCTTCTCATCGAAGAGTCCGTCCTTCTCTGGCTTGAGTGTTCGGTAGTTGATGGTTTCTGGCTTCTTTACTTCGCCAAAGGACCATTCCCGAATATTGTCAGTCGAAGCTAGGCCAATTCGTAGTTCATCAAAAAAGTTAACATCTAACATTTTTTATCCCTCTCCTTAAACTTCTTCGACACTTGAAGGTTCAACTCGTGACAAGTTGATTCCAAGTTCTTCGGCGGCACGGAATACTTCTTCGTCGGTATCGCGCATCTCAATTGCGACACCTTCGGATGAGAGAACTTCCACATTCAAGCAAAGTGATTGCATTTCCTTCACAAGCACCTTGAATGATTCTGGAATTCCAGGTTCTGGAATGTTCTCGCCCTTAACAATGGCTTCGTAAACCTTTACGCGGCCAAGTACGTCATCGGACTTAATAGTTAGTAGCTCTTGGAGTGTGTAAGCGGCGCCGTATGCTTCCAGGGCCCAAACTTCCATTTCACCAAAGCGCTGACCACCGAATTGAGCTTTTCCGCCCAATGGTTGTTGTGTGATCATTGAGTAAGGTCCAGTTGAACGTGCGTGAATCTTGTCGTCCACCAAGTGGTGCAACTTCAAGATGTACATGTAGCCAACTGTGATCTCTTCTTTATATGGCTCTCCGGTACGACCGTCGAATAGACGAGCCTTTCCGTTTCCACCAACAAGACGCATGCCATCCTTTTGTGGAAGTGTTGAGGAGAGAAGACCAATAAGTTCTTCTTCCTTTGCGCCATCAAATACTGGAGTAGCAACCTTTGAGTTAGCAGGAGCATCAGCGAAACCATGTTCGCGAAGATCTTTCTGCCAAGGTTCGTTGCCTTCAAGTTTCCAACCAGATTTAGCGACCCAACCTAAGTGAGTTTCTAGAATCTGACCGACGTTCATACGTCCTGGAACACCAAGTGGGTTCAAGACAACATCAACAGCGGTTCCATCTTCAAGGAATGGCATATCTTCAACTGGAAGAATCTTGGAAATAACACCCTTGTTACCGTGGCGACCAGCGAGCTTGTCACCATCTTGAATCTTGCGCTTTTGTGCAACAAAGACTCGAACAATTTGGTTAACACCGGCAGGAAGTTCGTAACCATCTTCAGAAGATTGGATTTGAACATCAATAACTTTTCCAGATTCACCGTGTGGCACCTTAAGTGAGGTATCGCGAACTTCGCGAGCCTTCTCACCAAAGATCGCACGGAGCAAACGCTCTTCTGGAGTTAATTCGGTTTCGCCCTTAGGAGTTACCTTTCCAACAAGAATGTCGCCTGGCACAACTTCGGCGCCGATACGGATAATTCCACGATCATCTAGATCAGCCAGAACTTCTTCGCTGACGTTAGGGATATCGCGAGTGATTTCCTCGGGTCCAAGTTTGGTATCGCGAGCATCGACTTCATACTCTTCAATGTGAATAGAGGTAAGGACGTCATCTTGAACTAGTCGTTGCGAAAGAATGATCGCATCTTCGTAGTTGTGACCCTCCCATGACATAAATGCCACGAGCAAGTTCTTACCAAGAGCCATTTCGCCCTTTTCGGTTGATGGACCATCAGCAATAACCTGACCAACCTCAACGCGCTGTCCTTGCGAGACAATCACTTTCTGGTTGCGGCTTGTGCCTTGGTTTGAACGAGTGAACTTCTCTAGGAAGTAATGCTCAGTGGTTCCGTCATCATTCATGACAGTTACTTCATCAGCGCTTACTGCAGTTACAACACCAGCATTGCGACCGAGTAGAACATCGCCTGCATCAACAGCTGCACGGAATTCCATACCGGTTCCAACGAATGGTGCTTCTGCGCGAATTAGTGGGACTGCTTGACGCATCATGTTCGAGCCCATCAATGCGCGGTTTGCGTCATCGTGCTCAAGGAATGGAATCATCGCTGTTGCAACAGAAACCATCTGGCGTGGTGAAACGTCCATGTAATCAACTTCATCCGCCATGATGAATTCAACTTCGCCACCGCGACGACGTACAAGTACGCGAGGCTCAGCAAAGTGTGAATCAGAAGTTAGCGGAGCATTTGCTTGCGCAATAACGTGCTCATCTTCTTCATCAGCAGTTAGATAATCGATCTGATCTGTGACCTTACCCTTAAGGACCTTGCGATAAGGAGTTTCGATAAATCCGAATGGAGTTACGCGAGCATATGTTGCGAGTGATCCAATAAGTCCAATGTTTGGACCTTCAGGAGTTTCAATCGGACACATTCGGCCGTAGTGAGATGGGTGAACGTCGCGAACTTCAAAGCCTGCGCGCTCACGTGAAAGACCGCCGGGTCCAAGTGCTGAAAGACGACGCTTGTGTGTCATTCCAGAAAGTGGGTTTGTCTGGTCCATGAACTGTGAAAGTTGAGATGTTCCGAAGAACTCCTTGATGGATGCAACGACCGGACGGATGTTAATCAAGGTCTGAGGAGTGATCGCCTCAACATCTTGAGTAGTCATACGTTCACGAACAACACGCTCCATACGAGAAAGACCTGTACGAACTTGGTTTTGAATTAATTCACCAACAGTACGTAGACGACGGTTACCGAAGTGATCGATATCGTCTGTTTCAACGCGTACTTGCTTGCCATATTCCATAAGCGCATCGCCCTTATGAAGTGAGACTAAGTAACGGATTGTTGCAACGATATCTTCGATGTTTAGCAGGCCCTTAGATAGATCTAATTCAAGACCTAATTTCTTATTAACCTTGAAGCGACCAACCTTTGCCAGGTCATAACGCTTTGGATTGAAGTAAAGATTTTCGATAAGTCCTTGTGCAGCTTCCTTTGTAGGTGGCTCACCTGGACGCAACTTGCGATAGATATCAAGCAGAGCTTCATCTTGAGTATTGACGTTATCTTTTTCAAGGGTTGCTCGGATCGATTCAAATTCACCGAATTGTTCAAGGATTTGTTCCTCAGTCCAACCAAGTGCCTTCAAGAAAATTGTTACTGATTGCTTACGCTTACGGTCAATACGAACACCGACCAAATCTTTCTTATCAACTTCAAATTCCAACCAAGCGCCACGGCTAGGAATGATCTTTGCAGTCAGAATATCTTTATCTGAAGTCTTCTCAATTGTTCGTTCGAAATAGACACCAGGTGAACGAACGATCTGGGAAACAACAACGCGTTCGGTTCCATTAATTACGAAAGTTCCGCGCGGTGTCATCAATGGGAAGTCGCCCATGAAAACAGTCTGTGACTTAATTTCACCAGTCGTGTTATTTGTAAATTCTGCAGTCACGAATAGCGGAGCAGAGTAAGTGATATCTCGCTCTTTACATTCCGCAATTGTGTACTTAGGTGGTTCAAATCTATGGTCTTTGAAAGAAAGACTCATAGTTCCTTGGAAATCCTCAATTGGTGAAATCTCTTCAAAGATTTCTTCCAAACCGGATGTAGTTGGTACTGCGCCACGTCCCGCTCTTTCAGCAACATCAAGACGAGAACGCCAAGCGTCGTTACCAAGTAACCAATCAACACTGTCTAACTGAAGTGATAAAAGGTTTGGTACTTCGAGTGGTTCACGAATTTTTGCGAATGAAACGCGAGCAGGTGCAAATGACTTTGACTTCGATGCGGCCAAAATTCCTCCAGATGTAAACGCACGGCTACCGCCAGGTCTCAGCCGCTATATGCCTGACCTCTGGGTTTTGTAAATTTGCGAAGGGCGAGAGTACCTAATTGTGGGTAACCCTGTCCAATCCGCTCTCCCCTGTGCTATAAGACCGCCCCCGCAAGCAAAAGGCCCCGGGGGAAACCCGGGGCCGCCTACTTAACTGGAATTACTTGACTGTGACCTTTGCGCCGGCTGCCTCTAGAGCAGTCTTCGCCTTGTCTACAGCTTCTTTGCTTCCCTTTTCGATGAGGGTTGCTGGAGTCGCATCGACTAGATCCTTGGCTTCTTTTAGACCAAGAGCTGAGTTGATGTTACGAACTTCCTTGATAACTGCAATCTTCTGTGAACCAGCATCATCAAGAATAAGTGTGAACTCATCTTGAGCATCTGCTGCTGCGCCACCAGCGGCTGCGCCACCGGCTGCTGCTACAGCAACTGGAGCTGCTGCAGTTACATCGAATTCAGTTTCGAATGCTTTTACGAAATCTGAAAGCTCAACGAGAGTCATCTCTTTGAACTGGCTCAATAGATCATCTGAACTTAACTTTGCCATTTTTATTTCCTATTCTGTTTCTTTTTAATTTGGTGACGGAGGTTATTCGGTAACTTCTGGAGTTGCTTCGGACACTGATTCAACTGAATCTGGAACCACTGCCTCGTCGGTAATAGGTGCCACTTCGGACACTGGAGCTTCGGAGACCACTGCGGCGGCGGGTGCACCTTCCGCAGCTTCCTTCTTCAAGCGAAGTGCATCGATGGTTCGGATTGCCTTGGCAAGTGAACCCTTCATTGCACCAGCAAGCTTGGACAAGAGAACCTCACGGGACTCAAGATCAGCGAGCTTCATGATCTCAGCGGTTGTAACAGCCTTGCCTTCGAAGATGCCACCCTTGATTACTAGGAATGGATTCTCTTTAGCAAAATTCTTGAGGCTCTTTGCGGCATCAATTGGATCACCCTTAACGAAGGCAAGTGCAGAAGGACCGGCGAGAAGTGCATCGTCGATTTCTATGCCAGCATTCTTAGCGGCGATCTTTGTGAGGGTGTTCTTAACTACCGAGTACTTGGTTGTTGCACCAAGTGAACGGCGAAGTTCCTTCATCGATGTTACAGAGAGACCACGATATTCGGTCAGCACGGTTGCATTTGCTGAACGGAAATCTTCCGTCAACTCAGCTACTGCTGCTTCTTTATCTGGGCGAGCCATTTGGCTTCCTTTCGCTCATCTTTCCAATTTGTTCTTCTTAAAATCAAAAAACCCCGTCGCATAAATGCGCACGAGGTTACGTGGGCACCTATGCTGGCTGTTTTTCAACAATTAACCTTTTAGTTTTAACTATTTCTAGCTAGAACTTCCAGGGCCTGCAGTCTTTGGTACGGGTCTTGCTGGGTCGAGCTGGGTCGTTATTACTTTGCCAAGGGTAGGTTATTAGGCCTACCCCAGTCAAAATCTTCTATCTTCAGGCTTAATTACGCCTGAACGCTATCTCCACCATCACGAGAAATTGTTGGGTCAACCTGGATTCCAGGTCCCATCGTTGTCGAGATAGTTGCCTTGCGGATGAAGCGACCCTTTGATGAGTTGGGCTTCGCACGCATAACTTCTTCAAATGCAGCTGTGTAGTTCTCTGCTAGTTGTTCGGCTGTGAATGATGTCTTACCAATGATGAAGTGCAGGTTTGAATTCTTATCAACGCGGAATTCAATCTTTCCGCCCTTGATGTCATTAACGGCCTTGGCAACATCAGTAGTTACAGTTCCGGTCTTTGGGTTTGGCATTAAACCGCGAGGTCCAAGTACCTTTCCAAGACGACCGACCTTACCCATTAATTCTGGAGTTGAAACGACGGCATCGTAATCAAGACGACCTTTTGAAACTTCTTCGATTAATTCATCTGCGCCGACAATGTCAGCACCAGCGGCACGCGCTTCTTCAGCGCGCTCGCCACCTGCGAATACCAAAACACGTGCGGTCTTACCGGTTCCGTGTGGCAAGTTCACAGTTGAGCGGATCGCTTGATCTGCTTTCTTTGGATCGACACCTAGAAGTAGCGCAACTTCAACAGTCGCGTCGTACTTGGTTGTCGATGTTTCTTTCGCCAATTTAACCGCTTGACCAGGGGTGTAAAGATTCTTCTGATCGATCTTTGCTGCGGCTTCGTTATATTTCTTACTGCGCTTCATTTCATCTCCTTAGTTATTCGAGCTACCGGTTGGTCTCTCGGAGTTGTGGTTAGCGGACCAGCGAGGTCCTCCCACGTATTGCTTGATTCGTTGCGTTATTTTGCCTGTGTTAATTAACCGACAGTTATGCCCATTGAACGAGCGGTACCCGCGATAATTAACGATGCTGCTTCTAGATCATTTGCGTTTAAGTCAGGCAACTTGATCTTTGCGATCTCTTCAACCTGAGCCTTCGTAATGTTTGCAACCTTAGTCTTGTGTGGAACAGCTGAACCCTTTTCAACGCCAGCAGCCTTCAAGATTAGGCGTGATGCTGGTGGGGTCTTTGTGATGAAAGTAAATGAACGATCTTCAAAGACTGTGATCTCTACTGGAATGATCTGACCCTTTTGGGCTTCGGTCGCTGCGTTGTACGCCTTAACGAAGTCCATGATGTTGACACCATGCTGACCAAGGGCAGGACCTACTGGTGGTGCAGGTGTTGCTGCGCCAGCCTGGATCTGCAACTTGATAAGTGCTGTGATCTTCTTCTTCGGTGCCATTTTTCTATTCCTTTTCTCGTATTTCTCGTATTCCTGAGTATTTAAAAGTTCTTAGAGCTTCTGTACTTGGGCAAATGAAAGTTCTACTGGAGTTTCGCGACCAAAGATCGATACCAAAACCTTTAGCTTTCCTTGTTCTGGCATGATCTCAGAAATTGTTGCTGGCAAGGTGGCGAATGGGCCATCCATAACAGTTACAGATTCGTTTATCTCGAAATCAATCATTCTCATATCGATCTTGTCTGACTTCTTGACTGGACGTGGTGCCAAAATGTTTTCAACTTCGGTGAGAGTTAGCGGTGATGGGTGGTGCGCGTTTCCAACGAAACCAGTAACACCTGGAGTGTTACGTACGCAAGACCATGATTCATCGGTTAGTTCCATGCGAACTAGAACGTAGCCAGGAAAGACATTTCGCTTTACTTGCTTACGTTGGCCGTTCTTAATTTCAGTAACTTCTTCTTCTGGAACTTCAATCTGGTAGATGTAATCTTCCATGTTGAGAGAGGTAATACGGTTGGCTAAATTGCCCTTTACCTTCTTCTCGTATCCCGCATATGAGTGAACGACGAACCAGTCACCGGCAGCCGTGCGCAGTGCGCGACGAAACTCTGCGTTCTCATCATTCTCTTCTTCAAGTTCGGCCTCTTCGGAAACCTCTAGCGCAACTTCATCTTCGATTGCTGCTACGGCTTCGACTGAGCCAACCACTTCATCAGCCAACACGGTTTCAATTACTGCATCGTTCGTTTGGGTGTCGGCGGCTGCAAGAGCGGCTTCGAATTGATCTACATTTTCAACAGTCATGGCGCCCCCTTATCCAAATACCCAGAAGACAACCTTTGTAAGCACTACATCAAGCAGCGATACAACGGCGATGATGAAACCAACGAAGACCAATACAACCGCTGTGTAAGTTGTGAGTTGGTTACGGGTTGGCCAAACGACCTTACGAAGTTCAGAAATTACTTGGCGATAGAACAGGTTGATACGACCGAAGAGACCGAGCTTCTCTTCAGCTGAATGGTTGTCAGCGTCGTGCTTTTCATCAACCACTTGCGCTACCTCTTTCTATCTTCTATATGTCTAACTAATTAGAACTAAGTAGAACTAATTAGAACCGAAAAAACTTTTCCAGCAGAACAACTTGCAGGGCAGGAGGGACTTGAACCCCCAACCGCCGGTGTTGGAGACCGGAACTCTAGCCAATTGAGCTACTGCCCTTCGGGCGCAAGATCAGTTCTGATCCTTCATGAGACATGAGTGATCATGACCTTTTGCAAGCGCCAGAAAAGGGAGTGTAGAGGTATGGGCGTGCCTGCGTAAAATTGGGGTGGCATACTCTCCCCCTATGAGCGCAAAACCAAGAATTTCACGCAGAGTTGCAGCCATTGCCGAATCAGCAACCCTTGCAGTTGATGCCAAGGCCAAGGCGCTAAAGGCCGCAGGTCGACCAGTTATTGGTTTTGGCGCCGGCGAACCAGATTTTCCAACTCCTGAATACATCGTTGCTGCTGCAATAGATGCGGCAAGTAAGCCAGCAAATCATCGTTACACACCGACAGGTGGCCTGCCAGAGTTAAGGGAAGCGATTGTTAAAAAAACCCTTCGCGATTCAAATTATGCAATCACTGTTGATCAAGTCCTCGTCACTAATGGTGGCAAGCAAGCCGTAAATCAAGCCTTCGCAACAATCATTGATCCAGGCGATGAAGTAATTCTGCCCTCCCCTTACTGGACAACTTATCCAGAATGTATTGCGCTAGCCGGTGGAACTGTTGTTGAAATTTTTGCCGATGAATCACAAGACTTCTTGGTAACTGTTGAACAACTTGAATCAGTCCGCACCCCAAAAACTAAGGCAGTTCTGTTCTGTTCACCTTCAAACCCAACTGGTTCGGTCTACTCACCAGCACAGGCAAAAGCGATTGGTGAATGGGCGCTCGCTCATGGCATCTGGGTTATCACTGATGAAATTTACGAACACTTACTTTATGACGGTGCCACTGCGCCGAGTCTGCCAGTTTTACTTCCAGAATTAGCCGATCAAACCATCATCATCAATGGTGTTGCAAAGACTTATGCGATGACTGGTTGGCGAGTTGGTTGGATGATCGGACCG
>Ga0304728_1002230_pt1 | contig 12626 bp, 13 predicted proteins | sample C_130625_MF_Meta_FD_190476 | JGI IMG/M metagenome (GOLD analysis project Ga0304728, IMG submission 190476) | Freshwater microbial communities from Lake Croche, Canada to study carbon cycling - C_130625_MF_MetaG (v2) (version 2) | ecosystem: Environmental > Aquatic > Freshwater > Lake | place... | reverse complement strand
AACTGAATTGATTACGCAAATTGTGAATACAAGCAGTATCTTTGTTTCTACAGTAATTGTAGATTCTGCAGGATATATCTCAACTCCTGTAACTTTCACAAATAACCTATATACGTTTGCTATTTCCTCAATATCTTCTATCAATAACCAGCCTTATATATACTATCCTGGAAGCACTACAACACAATTGGTTACGGAAATTGTGAATACAAGCAGTATCTTTGTTTCTACAGTAATTGTAGATTCTGCAGGATATATCTCAACTCCTATAACTTTCACAAATAACCTATATACGTTTGCTATTTCCTCATTAACTTCTATCAATGACAAGACTTATATATACTATCCTGGAACCACTACAATAGAATTGAATACACAAATTATGAATACAAGCAGTATCTTTGTTTCTACAGTAATTGTAGATTCTACAGGATATATCTCAACTCCTATAACTTTCACAAATAACCTATATACGTTTGCTATTTCCTCATTAACTTCTATCAATGACAAGACTTATATATACTATCCTGGAACCACTACAATAGAATTGAATACACAAATTATGAATACAAGCAGTATCTTTGTTTCTACAGTAATTGTAGATTCTGCAGGATATATCTCAACTCCTGTAACTTTCACAAATAACCTATATACGTTTGCTATTTCCTCAATATCTTCTATCAATGGAAAACCTTACGCGCCGTTCGCTGGTTATACTTCAACTCTTTCTACATTCAACGAGCTTTACACAAGTAGTTTAGTCGCCTCTACAATTGAAGCGACTAGTTATATTTCAACGCCCTTGGTAAATACAGAGAACATAATTATGTATAATAACGTAGCAATAGGTAGAGACGCTCAATCTTCAATTACTACAACTCTCAGCGTAGCTATAGGTTTTAATACTGGTCGTATTGCACAAGGAGAAACATCAGTAGCAATAGGAAGTTATGCAGGAGTGTTTAATTTAGGCAAAAATAATATAGCCATAGGACACGATGCAGGACGTTCAAATATTGTACAAACAGAATTAATTAATACACAGAATTCAATCGCTATTGGAACAGGAGCAGCTATGAGTAATCAAGGGACTGACTGCATAGCTATAGGAGAAGAGGCTGCACACATAAATCAAGGTGATTATGCTATTGCAATTGGTAATCTAGCTGGTAATTATATTCAAAGCACAAACTCAATTGCTATTGGATTCGCAGCAGGATTCAGTAATCAAGGGGGTAATTGTATAGCATTAGGACCTTATTCTGGTACTTCATCACAATCAGAATATTGTGTTTCTATGGGTTGGTATAGTGGATACCACCAACAAGGCACTCGCGCAATAGGTATAGGAGCTGCATCAGGACAATGTAACCAAGGTGAATATGGAATAGCTATAGGTGCTTCATGTGGTCGCACAGACCAAGGCAATTTTAGTATTGCTCAGGGATATAGAGCAGGAGAAACTAGCCAAAGCACACTCTCAATTGCTATAGGTGTTCAGGCTGCTTTTACTGACCAACAAGAGTATGCAATTGCTATTGGTAATCAGGCTGGACTATCAACACAACAGAATTATGCAGTTGCAATTGGAAAAACTGCTGGTTCATTATTCCAAGGAACACAGACTGTAGCTATTGGTAACAACGCTGGTTATAACGCCCAAGGAGATTTTTCTGTAGCTGTTGGAACTCAAGCTGGAATATCAACCCAAGGAACATACTCTGTAGCAATAGGGGCAGGTTGTGGTTCATTAGGCCAAGGAACATACTCTGTGGCTGTTGGTACTTACAGTGGAAATGAAGGCCAGAGTAATTATGCAGTAGCAATTGGTAATGTTGCTGGACAATCAACACAACAGACTTATGCAATAGCAATTGGTTCCTATGCTGGACATTTAGGACAAGAAGATTCTGCTATTTCTATTGGCTCACAAGCTGGTGCTGTTGGGCAACAAATAAATAGTATTGCTATTGGACAATTTGCTGGTTTCAGTCTTCAAGGCAGCAATTCTATAGCTATAGGCGCTTTTGCTGGTAGTAATTCTATGCATGCATCTAGTATAATTCTAAGCGCACTTGGAACTACTTCGTTAAATAGTATTTCTACCCAGTCCTTCTATGTTGCCCCTATTCGTGGAGACGACACTGCAGGACTCAGCACTCTCTATTACAATACTACAACCTATGAAATAACATATGCTGCAGCTTCACTCACAAATTATATATCTACATTCAATGAGCTTTACACAAGTAGCTTGAATGTTTCATCAATTGCTGTAGAGGCTAGCGGCTCCATCTCAACTCCTGCCCTCCTTGCAAACTTCGTATCTACGTTTGCTTTGGCGGCGGTGTCTTCTATCAATGACCAGCCTTATATATACTATCCTGGAAGCACTACAACAGAATTGATTACGCAAATTGTCAATACAAGCAGTATCTTTGTTTCTACAGTAATTGTAGATTCTGCAGGATATATCTCAACTCCTATAACTTTCACAAATAACCTATATACGTTTGTTATTTCCTCAATATCTTCTATCAATGACAAGCCTTACGTGCCGTTTGTTGGTTACACTTCAACTATTTCTACATTCAATGAGCTTTACACAAGTAGCGTGACTGCTTCCAGCATAATGACAAATAATATTGACCTAATAAATAGCACTATACGTTTGGGCTTAAACGCAGGAGCTGTAGGACAAAAAAATTATTCTATAGCTATAGGTGATGCTGCTGGTAGTAATACTCAAGGAATATATTCTATTGCAATAGGCAGCGCCACTGGTATGAGTAATCAAGGAAATAATTGTATAGCAATAGGCAGTGGTGCTGGTAATACTAATCAGCATGAATCTACTATTATTTTATACGCAGCATACGATGTTTTAAATAGTATATCTACAAACAGTTTCTATGTTGCCCCTATTCGTGGAGACGAAAGTGCAGGACTCAGCACACTCTCTTACAATACTAGAACCTGTGAAATAACATATGCGGCCGCCCCCCCAGTCATGCAACACATTTCTACATTCAACGAGCTTTACACAAGCACCTTGAATGCTTCAACTATAAACTTATATCCCAATGGTTATATCAATGGAGAACTAGCCAAATTTTCTTCAATGATTACTAACTATATGACGGTATCAACTTTGTCAGTATCATCTATGACCTCTCTGTATCTATCAACTATTTTCATTGCAGGTGTATCAACATTAGATGCAGTGTCTATAAGTTCTATGAAAGGTAATTTTTCAAGTCTCACTACTTCTACTATAACTTCCGCTTTTGTTTATGATGTATTGAGTCTAACAGCATCTACCATTTCTACATCAGAAGTTTTTGGAAAGTTTTTGACTATGTCTAGCATCAACACCTCGTCCATCTCAAGTTGCTATGCTTACCTGTCATCATTGTATGCGCCTTCCCTAAGTTCTCTAATGATAGGAACATCGTCAATAACTGCCTCCACCATAACAGCAGATGCTGGTTATATCTCATCTATGCGTAGTGATGGAATGAGCACTATATTCTTGAAGAATGTATCGTCTATAGAAACATCTAGTATTACTTCTTTTTTTGGAACATTCTCTACCATATACTGTCCTAGTATTTCTTCAATCTCTAGCATCAACGGACTACCTTACAATACTTTCAATCCTACTAGTACAATAATTACTACACTAGTTACGGAAATCATCAATACTAGCAGCATCTTTGTTTCCACGGTAGTTGTAGATTTTCAAGGCTTTATCTCAACTCCTGTTGTCATTACAAACTACATATCTACGTTTGGTATTAATCAGCTGTCTTCAGTCAATAACCAGCCTTACATATACTATCCTGGCCCGACTACACCTACTTTCATATCTAGCTTCAATGAGCTATTTACGAGCACTCTTACAGTTTCTACTATCATTGCGCCTCTCACTGGTTTTGTAGTTTCTTCTATCCGCTCAGACTTATCATTGAGCGTCAGCACACTATCTTACAATATAGATACGAATGAAGTAACTTATGGAGCGCCCCTCGTGCTTCCTAGAATACAATATCTAACTGACCCTTGGGTAGCTCAGAGCTCCCAGTTTAGTATTCCTGCTTCTGCTGGTGGAGGTATGGCTGGTTTTGACCAACCACGTTCTATTTACATGTCTAGTATCCTCGTCAGTCAAAGCAACTTAAATTACTCATTAGCTTCTATAGCCGTCATGGAAAATCAAATAAATACTCAAGCTGATATAATTATGGGAATTTTCCAAGATAATACTTTTATGGGTATTTCTACAGTTATTTCAGCTGCTGGAATTGCTGGATTTAATCAAGTATTAGCTATCAATTACGGAGGGTCAGTTTATAATTCTTCAACTCCTATTGATATCAGATTATATAATGCGACAGGGTCTGATGGAGATGTAGTAATTCTAAATGGTTCTATGAATACTATATATAACCTTAACCCCTACGCATGAAACTTAGGTTCTTTTACTCCTTCATCATGAATCATCTCTATGAGAGGAATCCAAATGGGCAATTCGCCATCTAGCTTTTTGAGTAAAAGACAGATACCCCAGAGACGTTCTAAGTGGTATGGAAAGTGGCGCACTCCACCCAAATAATTAAGTATAGTAGGAGCCACTTTCTCAACAAACGCAGCAAGTGGCTTCAATACCTTTGTAGGTATGATGAACGTATGATACATAGGAATTTCCCTATCCATGATACGCTCAATTTTGTGGTCTGTGTTAAAGGTATTATTGTAGAGTTTTATGATATTCGTCCAAGTATCCCAGCCATCCTGAGGACTGAAGAAGGAATTAGCAATATTTATATTAACGGCTTGGCTATAAAAGTAGAAACAGCAACCCATATTAGGAAACGCATCTATCATATTTTGTATAGCAAATATAGTATTGTCAGTGATACTCATATCATAATGAATACAGCCAGTATAGTCTAGCGGCTGTAGCATCGGAGACTTTCCCAGATTTATGAGCACAGATGACTCATGATACATTTCTTCTTGCAGTCTATTAGTCCATTCACTAGACAACTGACATTCTAGCATGGTGTTATAAGTAGCGAATGACGGAACCGTCTTGGCTTTCTTATCATTCACAGCCACAAAAGTAATGTAATTCTTTAACATTATAGAAGGCATCTTGTAGAAGTTTTCATACAGGGTTTTATGAAAGATGACAAATATATGCAATTTCATTTCTAACTAAGAGGTAGAAATAAAATGCACAAAGAAGCCAAGGAATTCACAGAGTTTGCAAAACAACTATTCCCCTCCTATTTTGAAGAGAAAACTGTTCTAGATGTTGGGTCAGGAGACATTAACGGCAATAACAGATACCTCTTTAATAAATGCTCATACTTTGCTAACGATGTTATAGAGGCTCCTAATGTAAATATAGTATGTAAGACGAAAGACTTGCCGTTTTTAAAGGATACTATGGATACTATAATATCAACGGAGTGTTTTGAGCATGACCCAGAGTATAGGGATAGTTTGAAGAAGATAGTATCTATATTGAAGCCTGGTGGGTTGTTTGTATTTACTTGTGCATCTGAGGGTCGTCCCGAGCATGGAACTCGCAGAACGTCTCCGAAAGACTCTTACGGCACTATAGGAGGGATGTCGGACATGAAGGATTACTATAAGAATTTGAACATTAATGATGTCAAATTGGCTATAGACTGTGATGGTGTATTTTCAGTATATGACTTCTATTACCAACCTGTGTCAAAGGACTTATACTTCATTGGAGTAAAGAGAAAGAGTTTGCCGGGTTATATAAATGCTTTAAAGTTATAGATATGCCTAACATCCTCCGACATGTCAAAGAAATTGAGATGGCCTTCCTAGGTACTTTGGTCAGATACACAATCCCTATGTATTTTGAGCAACGATATGTCATGTTACAAAACCATACACTATATATGAAAGGCGGGAACTTAATTGTGGAACTTCCTGTAATAGAAAAAATATCAAGTCCTAGTATAGAATGCCTAGAAAGGGAGAGAAGCTTTCAGCTGAGCACAAAGCTAAAATGATGGCTGGCCGTGTCGCGAAGAAGGGTGCTTCCGCTACATCCCCGGCACGTCCTGTGGATGGTGAGAGACTTGCTAACAAGCGCAAACCCAAGGGTTCCTTTGAGGCTACTGTTCCGCTCATTAGTGAGGGACAAGTCCCGAACCTAACAAAAAAAAAACTTGGGGGGCTTGTGGAGGAGGTGAAGCCTGTAGTTCGTCGCAAGAGGGGTGTTCAGAGTTCTGGTGAGCCGGCTTCTATCCAGGATGCTAACTATATTAGAGATAGTAATACAGGCCCGTCGGCTGCTATTACCTTTCAGCTTCCCGGCCAGAAGCAGGCCATTAAGAGAGCGTTGGCTACGAAAGTGCCCAAAATCGTAGGCCAAACTGTGGATGCAAACCCTCCTGATAAAACTGTAGAGAATATTCCTTCAGTTGATGTAAAATCATTAGAAGTAAAACCCTCAGCACCCTTCTCTATGGCCGCCCTTAGGCAGCGCCTCCTCTGCTAGAAGCTGCTGGGGATGCACGACGCACTAGAATGTTAAAGGATATTGTATTGAAACTTGGAATAGTTTGAATACTTTAAAAATTGATTGACCTCCTGGTGTCATTGGAAAGTCCCACGCGCAAAAATGGAGAGTGTGAGTGAAACTTATCTTCAAACCAGAGCTAAAAATACTTTGCGTATTTTCAAGAAGAAACTAGCGATACTTACTTTAAAATATGAAACTCATAAAGAAGAATTTGACGCAACTGCTGAATTTTACAATGATAAGATAAAAGAAGCTAATATTGTTATTGAACAAGAAATCAATAAGAAAACTATAAAAGAGCAAAAGAAAAAAATAAAACAATAAGGCGCAACATTACCTCTTTGGAGTTTTAAAAATTGATTAAGGCTTTAGGCCCCCTTTGCCGTCCCCCCCCAATGAAAACCACATAGAATATTTGTGCGGGTTTCTAATTATTTCTAGAAAACCAAACCCTAGGGGAAAAAAAAAATTCCTCCCCCCTCCGGGTTTTCAAATATATATTTGAAAACCACATAGAATATTTGTGCGGGTTTCATGGCCAAAGTAATTTTCTATATACCCCTATAGAATGACTAACGAGCAAAAAGCCCCTGCTAATTGGAACAGCACTATGGGACCTCTTCCTTCTAACAAAGAACTAAAAGTAAAGAAGAATCATGCAGATACATACCTCTATAAGAGGGCGCAAACTTGTATTGAAGTATTATCTTCTAAAATGGAAGCAGCAGAACAGAAGTTTTCTGAAGCAAAATTAGTTCATGATAGAACTATTAAATCTTACAAGCAAAGAATAGAAGCTGCAAAAAAATTTATAGGTGAAGATAAACCTGTTGTAGTTGCGAAGCCTGTTGCAATAGTTGAAAAAACAGAAGAAGAAATAGTGAAAGAAAACAAAGTTGAGTTCCATAATAATTTATCCTCTGTATTCTTTGGAGGAGGTGGAGAAGAAGTAGTAGGCGAAGAAATAGAAGAGGCTACAGAAGAAGAAATACAACAAGCAAAAGCAAGGCAACTAGCTATGCGCAAAAAGCCTGTAGAATGCACTCTAACACCAGATGAAGAAGCTGAATATAAGGCTAGTTATGTAAGGCGTGAAAAAAAATACCAAGAGGATTTATCAGAAAAAATAGCCGCTAATAAGGCTGCAGTAGCCGAGAAGCTGCCGCCAATTCTACCCTATGGCTTACCACTGCCTGACAGTGTTATACAATACAAACGAGTGCTAGAAAACGGCAAAAGGCTCCCGAAACAAGTAGGCCAGAGGGTAGGTATATATCCTATTCCGCAAGTAGATGGATAGCAGCAACGTCATAGTTGGGTATGTTGCTTTGGCTGCAGTGATAATTAGAGAAACAGTAAATATTTTTAATCATCGCAGATGCCGCTCAAAGTGCTGTGGCCGCATGGCTGTTGTGCAGATAGATGTAGAAAATACAACCCCTCCAACAGAACTAGCAATCACTAAATAATTCTACTAGGAGTCAAAATTAATAGAAAAGTTAGGAACTTTAGTCAAAATAGCAGTCAATCCCAAATTCTTAACTTGCCTCATTATTACACTGTAAAATGATGATGATGGGTTGAGTGGATTCAAAATACGATACAAAATTAGATTGTTTTTATTATCTTCCCTCGTGTAGAGTATCAGCTTATATTCAATGCACAGATTTCTGATTACTTGAATATAGTGGCGGCTCTCCATTGTCCGGGACACCATAAACCGCTTGTGCTTTTTGTAATAGGGTTCAAGTTCAAGCAGAATGTCGTCAAATCTAGTCAAAACTGGCTGGGTCAAGGTCAAACGAGAAAATACTCTCTCGTCATTGAAATCAACTAGCCCTAGGCACCTAAAGACGCGTAAGACTAATTCTTCTGGAGGTTTTTTAATGAAAACTCTCATCTCTACTAGTAGATGGAGAAAGAGTTAGTGAAAATTATCGCTGTACTTGAGGCTTCGGTAACAGATTTGAAGAAGTCCGGTCTGATAACGAACGATGTCCTAACGCAAAATGATATTGAAGTAACCCATGTTAGCAAGGCATTTATCAAAGTCTCTGGTTCCTTAATGAATTTATATGCACTCAAGCATTACTGGAAGGAAAGTGATTTATCCAAGTTTGAGAATTTATTTGATAGTCCTAAATATAGATGAATCAATTGGGGTTGGCTTCTGCCTATGCTGATACCACCATCGCTTCTGCCCCGCAATCAATCATAGATGCTATTACCAAAGCCACAATTCCTGATGCTGAGGTATTCCATGATATTCCTACTCAGGAAGAAAAAATTATTACCAAGGATTCGGTCATCAAACCTGCTAAACATGTCATGGAATTAGTAACAAATACCGGAGAACGAGAATCTCAACCAATACGAATGCCTGCTTCTGCCTTCTTCAATATTAACAGTATTGACAGATATGCGAGTGCTAAGAATCCTGTAGCACAGTTTGCCCTTGTCTCATTGCCTGTTGCGGAATTGAATGCAACTCCTGCTTCTGGATACGAAATGTATCTAGGGCGTAATTTGATGGCTGGATATTTTTACAGACTCTGTATAACTGATGCTAATATTCAGTGGAATATCCCTACTATTAATTCTCAAAATGATATATTTTCTATGACTAATTTTGTTCCAGCAACCGGAATTTATACTACTAGAAATGTTACTCTTGCTCACGGATACTATACTTTTACTGAACTAGCTGCTCAATTACAAGCAAGTATAATTTCAGCTTTTGCAAGTTCTCCTACACCTATGGCGGATTTTTCAGTAACTTGGGCTTTTCCAGGAACTGGATTAGAAGATGCTCTAACAACAAGCGGATATTGCTATAATTTTTACACGACCGACCCATATATTGATTTTAAATTTAATACAACCTTACTAGGACAAACAAATCAGCTAAAAACGAGAGCTATGTTAAAATTATATCATATGTTAGGTATTACAACTGTAGGAACTATTGATTATGTTATATATTTTTCAGCACTTGCTTCGTATCCTTCGCTTATTTATACATCATATGTTGATATAATTTCCAATAAACTTTCACAGTTTATGCGTGTGAAAGATTCAGAAACATCTTTTGCTCCTGATACGTCTGTGATTACTAGAATATATTTGACAAATCAAGGCGCTATTACAGCACCTACTTTGAGTCCAACCGGTTCTACAACTGGGGGGGTTCCTGCAGTAGGTGCAACAACTACCTTTGACACCTATGCAGTGGGAAGCAGAAGTTTTATATTGAATTACACTCCTGCAACCCCTAAATATATAAAGTGGGACCCGGCACAGGCTTTGATTGACTTTGATATTAGAGTAGTTGATGAATTTGGTGACCAGTTACCATGGGCTCTAAACAATGTCCAAGGCAAAGAAGAAGTATTTGAATTTCAACTTACAGTTTTATGTTCTGAAACATAAAATATTTCCTATATAGAATGCTATCAAGGCAAAAGGATGTTCAGAATGTTCGCCAGGCCTCCTACACAGCCTTGTTGGTTGATTCAATGGACAGATACCCTAATGGATACCCCGACGATGTATTAACACAAACAACTTCATCTGAATGGACTCTACAGGCATCTCAGTATGTGCTGAACGGATATTTTACTCGTCTAGCACTGACACAGATTCAATTCTTCTGGAATTTACCTACAATTATTGTTGGTTACAATAATCGGTACGGTTTTTTCTTTAATATACTAGGCTTTATTCCTATAACAATTCCTACTGGATGGTATTCACCTGATACGTTGGCTCAAGCTATTCTAGATTATAGCACTGGAACGTTCGGCCCTCCTATAACAGGTTTTACATGTGTAGCAAATCCAACGACTGGTATATTAACTTTTGGCTACTCAGACAGATTCTATCTACTTTCCCCAACAGTTGCAGCCAATGAAGCTACTAGCCGTACTATCCCTGCTAATATATATGCTCGTTCATACCAAACTGCAGGAGCCATTCCCGGCGAAGCGTTTGCAGTAAGCGGTGGAAGATTTGAATTATCTGGAACACTCCCTACAATGTTAGCAACTCGTTTCATTAATTTAGAGTCAAAGTATCTAACAAAGCATCAGCGTGTGAAGGATAGTTCAACTTTACTATCAGGCCAATCAACAAACATCCTTTGTAGAATTAATGCCTTTGCTCCTAGCACAAGAACACCTTGGCCTCCTCTGGTTCCCGAAACTCCTTTTGTAATTTCTATAGAATACTCTACTGCAAAACTAATTAACTGGTCGCCTGATGAAATTGTGAGTAATTTTGATATATCATTAACCGATGAATATGGGCAACTTGTTCCCTGGGATTCTTCCTTTGGGTGCGAATATAGCTTTAATATTATCGCCAGTGAGGTGTAAGCGTCATGAATTTTAAAATACTATATTAAATGTGTTTCCACGTCCTTCGTTTAACAATGTCACAAATATTTGCTTTAGAAACATTAAACTCTTGACTTAGAATAGTAACGCCTTCTAAATATCTCCGACGAATTTCTATAACTTTATCTGTAGTTAGTTTATGATTATGATGAGTCTCTCCATTTTGATTAGTTCCATCAGCAATTTTATCAAAACTATTTTGCGCCCGAGTCCCGACATATAGGTGCTTTGGATTTACACAAAGACGAGATTTCTTAGGGCATATATGACATACATCATAACCAGTTGGTATAGGTATATTATGTAATATTAGAGATGCTCTATGAGAACCCATTTTTTTTTTATTTATTGTAAATTGACCATATCCATTTTGACAGGGTGCATTCCAGAGCCAACAATCATCTACAATATTATATGATTGATGAAATCTATGTATAGTATCTTGAATATTTTTATCAGGAACTCCAGAAGGCATCTTGTAGTTACTAAAAAGCCCTCGGGAATTCCTAATCAACTTTTAATCTCCGATGTGATTAGAATGATGAGTCTTACAAACTTCTTGAAGAGCCGTTGCTTCCCTGATTTGGAAGGACATTGTGGCGATATACCCATGCAGCAGAGAAGTATGAAAACAATTGTGAAGCATAATAATATTCGTAACATGCTAGAGATTGGCTTCAATGCTGGGCATAGCGCTGAATTAATTTTAGAAGCTAATCCGTATCTACATTTGACTTCTTATGATATAGGAGACCATGATTATGTATCAGCTGCACAAGAATATATTGATATTAAATTCCCTGGTCGTCATACTCTAATTCTTGGAGATAGCAAACTAACTGTCCCTAAAGATGTTAAGAAGTACGATGCTTTCTTTATAGATGGTGGTCATGATTACGAGACTGCTCTTGCGGATATTTTGAATTGCAAGAAACTTGCGAATCAATCAGCGATTGTGATGATTGATGATATTGTGTTAAAGGATGAATGGGTGGCTTCCTGGACTATCGGGCCTACTCGGGCTGTATCAGAGTGTGTGAAGGATGGCTTGATATCTGAGTTGTTTGTTTCTCAATACTGTCCTGGTCGTGGTATGTTTGCTGGGTATTATAATTAATAAAAATTGATAAAACCACAGGAATAATATCCATGTGTAATTTAGAAATCTAGGAATTCTAAAAGTTGTGGGGGAAAAAGTTTTTACCCTAGGGTTTGGTTTTGAAACGGATTAGTAAAACCACATGGATATTATCCCTGTGTTTTTATCAATTTTTATTTGGTTTAGGATTACTCAGAAGACGTAAGGGTAAGCTCAATAATGCGTGCATTGTATGCGTTGATGTAACGGAACATGCAATTATAGTACGCCAGAACACCCTCAGGCATCACCTTGTTACGATAAAACTCGCGGTAAGTCGTAAAGCTGTCATCCTCCACATTACGAGCGAGTATGAGTTCAGCAAGGGTCAGGCTCTTAATACTCTTCTCAATACGAGTAGTAGTCATCTTGTCCTGAATCTTCTTGTTGTAAATGTAAGACTCCATTTTGTTAGAGGATTTCTTGTTGTTTGCTTGTAGTCGGACAGGTCTTTAAGGGGTCGCGGGGAATCAATTTTTATTTGTGTAAGCGGTAAATTAGCGCCCTGTATCACGTCATGATA
>Ga0304728_1002229_pt1 | contig 12627 bp, 18 predicted proteins | sample C_130625_MF_Meta_FD_190476 | JGI IMG/M metagenome (GOLD analysis project Ga0304728, IMG submission 190476) | Freshwater microbial communities from Lake Croche, Canada to study carbon cycling - C_130625_MF_MetaG (v2) (version 2) | ecosystem: Environmental > Aquatic > Freshwater > Lake | place... | reverse complement strand
AGTTGAACAGATTAGCAGACTATTTTGCGAGGGATCCATTAATGCTGGGGATCACTTTTTGTTTACTGATTCGTGGCACCCAGGCATTATCAACTTAAAGTATATGAGTGAACTGTTACAGATTCCTGTAACTATTCACGCATTATGGCACGCCGGCAGTTATGATCCACAAGATTTCTTAGGTCGCCTTGTTGGCGATAAACCCTGGGTAAGACACGCTGAGAAAAGTTTCTTCCATGCCGTTGACCACAATTACTTTGCTACAGACTTTCATATTGAAATGTTTCGTAATAATTTATTTGGTGAAGACGAATTTTCCTATAGGTCAATTACTCGCACAGGTTGGCCTATGGAGTATATGATTGATACATTAGAAAACTATAATACTAATCCCAAACGTGATTTGATTTTGTTTCCGCATCGTATAGCGCCTGAGAAGCAAGTTGAAATTTTTAGAGATTTAGCTAAATGGTTGCCTCAGTATGAATTTATTGTTTGTCAAGATACCCCTTTAGATAAACATGAATATCACAAGTTATTGGGCCGTTCTAAAATTGTGTTCAGCGCAAACTTGCAAGAAACATTGGGTATTAGTTGTTACGAAGGCACATTAGTAGATGCTATTCCCATGGTCCCAGATCGATTATCATACAGTGAAATGTATGATGAAGGATTTAAATATCCTAGTGAATGGACAGAAAGTTGGGATAGTTATGTTAAACATAAACCATTTGTAATTGATCAAATTATTAATCATATGATTAATTATAAAACTCGTATCCCGTTAGTTAAAGAACAGGCACAGTTATTAACTAAAAAGTTTTTTAGTGCCGATTTACTATTAAAAAATTTTAAATGATACAAAATATAATACTTAGGTTGACCAAGCCTAAATAATACTGTATTATAAAGAATAGGCAATCCTCTGCCTTAAAACATCGGAGAATAAAAATAATGAATATCAAAGAAAAAATTAATTCACTGGTTTCTACACCAGAAGAATTCAACACACTTTACAATGTAGATTATCTTTACATTGTTATTGGTCAATACCCAGACGATAACAAACTAACAAATATTGATGTGACACATCACAAATGGCGTAATAAATTAAGAGGCCCACATTCGGGTCCTTTTAAAGTTGCTAATACTAATAATAATAGCAATTGGTTTCACGGTTATATATATGCTGTTACTGAAGACAATTTTATCGAGTTTGAAAAATCAGTTGTTGTTGCTTCACTATTAACAGGTTATACATTTGAAAAAATTAGTGTATCAAAAGAAAAAGAGCATGTTAAAAACAAAGTTTTTGATAAACTTTTTAGTGAGGTTGCATAATGAGTGAAAAGAATTTATCGCAGGTTATCCGTGATAGACTTAAAAACAATAATAAACGATTTTGGGCAGGAGACAATATCTCAGAATACATCAGTGATGCAGAAAAAGATGATCTAATCAAAGAAGCAACTGTAGCATTCGAGCAAGTATTAGACACACTACTAATTGACCGTGAAACAGACCCCAATAGTCGAGGCACAGCTAAACGATTAGCTAAAATGTATTTTAATGAAATAATGGCAGGAAGATATGAACCAGGTCCAGACGCAACCGCTTTCCCAAATGATTCGAAGGACCGCTATGAAGGCATGTTGGTTGTTCGTAGCGAGCTTCGTAGTATGTGCAGCCATCATCATCAACCTGTTTCTGGTGTTGCTTATATTGGTATTATTGCTGCCAACAAGCTCATTGGATTGTCAAAATACACAAGAATTGCCCAGTGGTGTGCAAGACGAGGTACTCTCCAGGAGGAACTTTGTAACGACATTGCCCGAGAGATTAGCAAAGCAACTGATTCAGAAAACGTAGCGGTCTATATACAGGCTGTTCACGGATGCTGTGAAAATCGTGGAATTATGGCACATAGTTCATTAACGCAGACTACAGTTCTTAAAGGTTCATTTAATACAGACCCTGCTACTAAAAAAGAATTCTTTGACAATATTAAACTTCAACAGGAGTTTGCACCACGATGAATAATTTACAATTAGTTAAAATTAATTCTAAATGGAGCGGATCTACAAGAGAACAAGTTTTTGTAGTTTCTAACATTTTAGAAAAAAACGAATCCATATGGGTCGAGTATTATAATAGAAATACTAAACAAACTTATAACTGTTTACTCGAAGCATTTACATTAAGATTTAACGAGATTATAAATGAAAATTAAAATATCAGAACTTTTTTATTCAATTCAAGGAGAAGGACGTTATATGGGCGTCCCGTCTGTGTTTCTGCGCACATATGGATGTAATTTTACCTGCGCCGGATTTGGTATGCCGCGGGGTGAACTAAGTAAAGAAGCAGATAATCTTGCATTACTTCAAACTTCACACGAAACTGTAGCGTTTAAAAAATATGAAGATTTACCACTGGTAAGCACAGGTTGCGATAGCTATGCCAGTTGGCATCCTAGTTTTAAAGATCTAAGTCCGCTAATGACTACAGATGCTATTGTAGAACGAATTATGGAAATTTTACCTTACGGTGAATGGCGTGATGAGCATCTTGTTATTACAGGCGGGGAGCCGTTACTAGGTTGGCAAAAATCTTATTCAGAATTGTTGTCACATCCTAAGATGGCAGGTCTTAAAGAAATTACATTTGAGACCAACGGTTCAATGAGATTAAACAAAGATCTTAGACATTATTTGTTAAATTGGTCATTAGGTAGAAAAGATCGAGGATACAATGCAATTACATTTAGTGTCAGTGCTAAACTTCCATGCAGCGGAGAACCTTGGGAAGATGCTATTAAACCAGAAAGAGTTTGCGATTATGAATATGTTGGACATACTTATTTGAAATTTGTTATTGCCACAGGGCAAGATTTTGAAGATGCACAACGAGCTATTGCAGAGTATCGAGCTGCTGGATTTAAAGGTAATGTTTATCTAATGCCAGTTGGGGGCGTTGAAAGTGTATATTCAATGAATAACAAGAAAGTAGCATTGCTGGCAATGAAACACGGATTGAGATATAGTGATCGATTGCAAGTTCCATTGTTTAAGAACGAGTGGGGCACTTAATGGGTATATTAGATCAATCTTTACTAATCCCACCACAAAGGAAAAAAATGAGTTTTATTAAAAATATATTTGAAAAATTAACAGGTCTTGATAAACTCAAGGCACAGGCTAAACGGGCAACGGAAGATGCACTTAAACTTGCAGAAGATGCAAGATTAGAAGCAGAAGCAGCAATGAAAGTAGCTAATGAAGCAAATCAAGAAGTTTCTAAAGCTAAATTAGCAGAAGAATTATCTAAACTAGGTGCAAAAGAAAGAGCCACTGCTAAGAAAGAACCTTATATTACAGTGTTAGAAACACATGTTAATGATCAAAATCCTCGTAATGGCTTTTTTGAACTTGACTGGAATGACTATTTTGTTATACAATTAAAAACTGCAGGATACTACGGCGACACAGATGAAGAAATTGTAGATAAATGGTTTCAAGATCTGTGTCGAGGTATTGGTTCTGAAGACGGAATCAGCATGGACCGAAGAGGCAGTGGTTATATTAACGTAAACAATTTAGGTAACGGTAAATCCGAAATTAGCTAATGGCACAAACATTCATTCACGTAGATACTGCAAATACATTCTTTAGAGCACGCCATGTAGTTCGTGGCAGTTTAGAAGATAAGATCGGCATGAGTATTCAAACTGTATTAAGCAGCGTTCGTAAAGCGTGGCGAGAATTTAAAGGCAGTCATGTTATTTTCTATCTAGAAGGTCGAAGCTGGCGCAAGGATCATTATGCTCCTTATAAAAGACAGCGAACTGAAGCTAGAGCAGCACAAAATCCTCGTGAGCAAGAAGAAGACAGAGTGTTTTGGGAAACATTTGACGAGTTTAAAGTTTTTGTAGCAGAAAAAACTAACTGCACAGTTTTGCAACATCCACAATTAGAAGCAGATGATCTCATTGCAGGATTTATTAAAAGTCACCCTAATGACATGCATGTTATTATCAGCACCGACGGCGATTTTGCACAATTGATTGCACCCAATGTAAAGCAGTATAACGGTGTTAGTCAGGTAACAACTACACACGAAGGATATTTTGATCCAGATGGAAAACGTGTAAAAGATAATAAAACAAAAGAAATAAAGCCGCCACCTAATCCAGAATGGTTATTGTTTGAGAAATGTATGCGAGGCGACACAAGTGATAATATTTTCAGTGCATACCCGGGTGTAAGAGTAAAAGGTACTAAGAATAAAGTAGGGTTACAAGAAGCGTTTAGTGATCGTAATTCTAAAGGATGGGCATGGAATAACTTAATGCTGCAAAGATGGACTGATCACGAAGGGGTTGAGCATCGTGTGTTAGATGATTATACTCGTAATAAGTTGTTGTGTGATTTAACTGCTCAACCAGACGAGATAAAAGCACTGATAAACGAAACAATTAATAATGCAATTGCTTCTGATAAAAATATCAGCCAAGTTGGCATTAGATTGTTAAAATTTTGTGCATCTTATGATCTTGTCAAAGTATCTGAACAAGTTTCAAGTTATGCAGAACCATTAAATGCAAGGTATGTAGTATGAATGCAAAAGTAAAAGTGCTTGTTCCAAATAAAGTATGGATTATTGAAAATCGCGGAACTAAATTAGGAACATTAAACAAAGAAAAAAAAGGATATGCATTTTTTAGAAACGGTGTTAAAACTCAACTAGAAAATATATCTGAAGTAAAGGCAAAATTTGGTGCAGACCTCTTTAACGATAATATTGAAAATATTAAATCTGTTACTAAATTAACTGATACAAAATTTATATACGATTTTCCATGCAGTAGTAAACCCTATAATCCTATATACAACGTAAAAAAACGACTGCCAATATACGCCAAAAGTGCAAAGAGTAAAAGTCTTTATTGTGCAGGTTACTATGTTATTCAGTTTAAAAAAGGATGGGTTAAAAGTTTCTGTCCAAAATTAATTACATTAGAAAGATATCCTTATCAAGGACCTTTTAAAAATGAATCAGAAATGAAAACTGTCTTAAATCAAGTTAACAAGCCATGAAACAGCTCAATACATTACCTATCGAAATGTTCCTAGATAAAGCTAGAATTGCCATTAAAAGTAATCAAAAACACCTCACTTTAGACATAAAAGAGGTGCAATCTTTGTCAGATAGCCTTGCAGTTGCTATGACACGCATTGCAGGAGATTTAGATAACAAATTGACAGCAGTCGAAAGCACACCAAGTGTTTTTTCTGTCAACATGGACGGTGGCGGATTTAGGTAATACCAGACTAAATATATGCGTATTTATGGAACGCATATATGTCACGACCTAAACCAACAGTATTATTAGAAATAACTAACAAAAAAACTTACAAAACAGAACAGGTTTTAGAAGCCGATGCCATATGGGCAGTTTTTTATAAAGGTAAACCAGTAAATCTTAAAACTAGTTCTATTGTTGCTCAGCAAATAGGACCTAAGTATAAAAAAGTTAGTTTTTCTAACAGCGGTCATGCACTTAATTTGGCAGAAAAATTAAACAAATTATTTAACTGTAGTGATTTCGAAGTATACAAGTTAACTACCGGTGAAAAAATCCTAAATGGATATCAAACTTCAACTAACTAAAGAATTTTTAAAAGATACAGGATTACCTGACGATCAAAAAAGTCTAGAAAAATATCTTTGGGCCTGGTGGTCTAATCCTAGATTAAATGGTGATCGTAGCATGGGTTTAACAGAACAAGGTTACGACGTTATATCAAAGCAGGTAGGTCTTAAATTTTATCAAGTTGATCTTCCAAAAGACACTTATCTATCAAGTCAATTGATAATTTGGTTGGATAAATTTATCGATTGTCCTTATTATCTCACTAAAAAATCAATATTTGTAAGTCGAGAAAAAGTTGCTGTTCAATTGGTTCTGTTTAGCGGAGACTTACAAAAATTTGGAAATGCCAAACAACGAGCACAACAATCTGCCAAGACATCTTGACATAGACTATAATTTACTGTATAATTAAGACATTGCAGCAAGCAATAATCTTAACAACGTTAATTTAAAAGGTCTATATGGCAGAAAAAATCTCAGCAAATCGAACAGTTACTCCTAACGAAGCAAAAAAGAGCATTCGTAAGTGTATTAAAATTCAACGTCCCGTATTTATGTGGGGCCCCCCTGGTATTGGTAAGTCCGATATTGTTAAACAAATCGGCGACGAACAGAATCGTGAAGTAATTGATGTTCGGTTGAGCCTTTGGGAACCAACTGATATTAAAGGTATTCCGTATTACAACTCAACTGAGAATACCATGTCATGGGCACCTCCTGCAGAATTGCCCACTGATACAGAATCTACTGCTATCTTGTTCTTAGACGAATTGAATAGTGCTGCTCCTGCTACACAAGCAGCGGCATTCCAGTTGGTATTGAATCGTCGTGTTGGCACTTATGTTTTGCCAAAAGGTGTTAGTATTGTTGCCGCAGGTAATCGTGAAACTGATAAGGGCGTTACTTATCGTATGCCTGCTCCGTTGGCTAATCGTTTCCTTCACTTGGAATTGCGCACTGATTTTGAAGACTGGTTGAACTGGGCTACACGCAATCAATTGCACGAGCAAGTAGTTGGTTACTTGGGTTTTGCTAAACAAGACCTGTATGATTTTGATCCTAAGAGCCCTAGTCGTAGTTTTGCTACTCCGCGTAGCTGGTCTTTTGTCAGCGACTTGCTTAAAGATGATGACCTTGATGACGGCACTTTGACAGATTTAGTTGCAGGCGCAGTTGGTGAAGGACTTGCTGTTAAATTCATGGCTCACCGACGTGTTGCTAAACAGATGCCTAATCCAGAAGATATTTTGTCTGGAAAAATTGGCAAGTGCAATATCAAAGAAGTATCTGCTATGTATTCATTGAGCATTTCTATGTGTTATGAATTGCAAGAAAGCGATCGTAAGAAGGTTAAAGGTTGGGATGCTATGGCAGACAACTTCTTCCGATTTATGATGGATAACTTTCCAACTGAATTGACAGTTATGGGTGCAAAAATTGCATTGACCAACTATAATTTGCCCTTTGATTCTAGCAAACTTAAAAACTTTGACGAGTTTCACGACAAGTTTGGCAAGTATATTATCCAAGCAATGGAAGGATAAAAAAGGCCCTACGGGGCCTTTTTACTTGATTTTTTATAGTTAAGATCGTATAATAGTGTATTGTGTAACAAAGGATGTTTATGTCTGCAATTATGAAGACCGAAAAAATTAAAAAGCCAACAAAAACTCGAGAGTTTACTGAGGCGGAAAAAAGTAAAGTTATTGAAAAACTAGTTACAGCCCGTGTTGGATTACTGTTACGTCATCCATTTTTTGGAAACATGGCAACACGTATGAAACTGATTGATGCATCCGATTGGTGTGCTACATTGGCTACAGACGGTCGAAATTTTTATTACAACAATGAATTTGTTAGTAAACTCAAACCCAAAGAAGCAGAGTTTGGATTTGCACACGAAGTTCTACATAATGTATTTGATCACCTAGGTCGTAAGGGTTCTCGAGACAATAGCCTATCTAATATTGCAGCAGATTACGCAGTTAATCAAATTCTTAAAGATGAAAAGATTGGCGAAGTTCCTACATTTATTAAAATCTTTCAAGATAACAAATATCGAGGTTGGTCTTATGAAAAAATCTACGACGAACTTTATGAAAAAGCTGAAAAGATCGACTTTAGTCAATTAGGTGAACTGCTCGACGAACATCTTGACGGAGACGACGAGGGCGAAGGCGACGGAGAAGGCGGTGATATTGACGGTAGCGGAAAAGGTCGTCCTCGTTATACTGAAGCTGAAAAGAAACAAATTAAAGACGAAATTAAAGAAGCTATGGTTGCGGCTGCACAATCTGCAGGTGCTGGCAAGATACCAGAAGGTATTCGTCGACTAATTTCAGACTTTACTGAACCTCAGATGGACTGGCGTCAACTGTTGCGTATGAATATTCAAAGTATTCTAAAAAGCAACTTTAGTTTTAGTCGTCCTAATCGTAAGAGTCAACACTGCGGCGCTATTCTGCCGGGCATGATGAATGAAGAAACTATTGATGTGTCGGTTGCAATTGACATGTCAGGCAGTATTTCTGATAAAATGGCCAAAGATTTCTTAAGCGAAGTTAAAGGTATTATGGATGAATACAAAGACTTTAAACTCGATCTTTGGTGTTTTGACACAGCGGTTTATAACTACGCTAAATTTACAGGCGATACTGCTGATGAAATTTTAGATTACAAGGTTAAAGGTGGTGGCGGAACTGACTTTGATGTTAATTTTGATTTCATGAAAGAACAAGGCATTGAACCTAAACGATTTATCATGTTCACTGATGGTTATCCTTGTGGTAGTTGGGGCGATGAAAACTATTGTGAATCATTATTTGTTATTCACGGAACTGAAGACATTATTTCACCATTTGGACAAACTGCCTATTACAAATGAGAAAATGGAATGATAATCTTTGGCTTTTTACTGCTGAGGAGTTTAATAAACTTCCCGAAGATATTGAATTAATTTCTATCAATGGAAAAAAAGCAGTAAAAGGTAAAGAGTATATTGACCTTGATACTAGAGAAAAGCATATTGCATACGGAGTAACAGATCCGTGGAATCACAAAGAAAAACATTTATTTTTAATGTTTGGTCTTTGTCAGTAATAAATAAAGTGGTATATAATGGCATTAGCAAAGGGTCAAATAAATCCGCTAAATGTTGTAGGGCAACGTAAGTTATTTTATATTCCTGACCATTTTGGTGTTATGAATATTTCAGATATTCATAACATTGAAAAAATTGATCAGTGGATATATTACAACTTAAATAGTAGATACTGCGTTAGGACAAAACAAGGTCTTGATGCACAGAGGAAAATTGTGGATATTTGCGAAATTGGTATAGAAGATCATAAAGAATTAACTATGCTAGGTCTAGCATGTCCATACTTACATAAAATTAAATAGGAGAAAAATATGTCAGAAAACGCAGAAAACACACAACCAACAGAATCAGGTCCAGAACTAACTGTTTCCGATTTACAGAACATTCGTTCAATTATTGATGTTGCTGCAAAACGCGGAGCATTCGGAGCAGCTGAAATGTCAGCAGTAGGTGGAGTATTTAATAAATTAGATACATTCTTATCTGTTGTTGCACCACCACAGCAGCCTACAAGTGCACCCGAAGGCGCTGAACAAGCACCTGCAACAGAATAAGAGGTTATCATGAAACACGTTGGTAGAATGAAAAATAACGGTGCACGAGTAGCAATTGCTTATCGAACACTTCCCGAAGATCCATATAACTGTTTGGTTATTAGCACACAAGGACTAGGAGATAGTTATCACGATACTCTAATGTCTTTACTTGAAAGCGAATCAGGCCAACAATCTAACGAACTTGCAGAAATTCTTGCGGTTCGTAGATTCCCCGACGGCACTGTTATGTTAGGATATCTACATAGTAACGGACATTTACGTAAGGTTCCGACTGCTAATGTGTTAGTTACACCAGATAGCCAAACATCAATTCCACTAAACGAATTAAATGTAATTATTGCTAAACAGAAAGGTGTCGAACTTGAAGATTTAGCAGTTACAGACGGATCAACAAAAAAGCCAAAGACTACTAAAAAAGTTGAAGTTGCAAAAGAATCAACTAAAGAAATGGCTACTTTTGAAATGACTCCTGCAGAAATGCGCAGTCGTGCTGATGCACTTTACAAAGAAGCTGCCAAGCTACGTAAAGATGCAGATGCAATGGACCCACCAAAGTCTAAAAAGAAAGCAGTTGTTGAAATAGTAGATTAATGATTAACTGTTTAGTTGCAGTCGATCGTAACCAGGGCATAGGATTTCAAGGTCAAATGCCCTGGCCTCACCTTAAAGGTGATATGAGTTGGTTCCGTAGATTAACCACAGGAAATATTGTTATTATGGGATCAACTACTTATGATAGTCTAGGTAAATCGTTACCTAATAGAATCAATATAGTAATCAGCAGAAAACGATTACTTGGGGATCATACGTTTAATGATTGCAGTGCTGCATTAGATTACTGTGATGTGGAATATCCTGATAAAGAAATATTCATCATTGGCGGAGGAATCATTTATCGTCAATATTTAAATATTATTGATCGATTTTACATTACCGAGATAGACAAAGAATATCAGTGTGACGCTTTTTTTAATTTAAATTATGTTCAAAAGAACTTTACAAAAGTTAAAGAGTGTGCTACATTTAATGAATCAGTAAAATACACTATAAGAGAATACAATTTATGAAACATCAAGAATACGCATACTTAGACGCACTAAAAGATATTTTAGAAAACGGTGATAGTCGGCCAGATAGAACCGGAGTTGGAACTATTAGCAAATTTGGTTTGCAAATGAGATTTGATCTCGAAGAAGGATTTCCTGCAGTTACCACTAAAAAGTTAGCATGGAAAAGTGTAGTAAGTGAACTATTATGGTTTATTGAGGGAAGTGGTGACGAACGAAGGCTTGCTGAAATTCTTCACGGGACTCGTGATACTAGCAAAAGAACTATCTGGACAGATAATGTTACAGCAGACTATTGGGTCAATCGACGTCATCAACGTAATGCAGGTGACCTTGGAAGAGTGTACGGTGTGCAGTGGCGTAGATGGAGGAAACCGTTAGTTCGTATTAATAAGGTTATTTTGCAAAATCACGATCAGTTATTAGAGCTAATTGCAGATATTAAAGAGGATCCTTATAGTCGACGACACATTATTTCAGCTTGGAATCCTGGAGAACTTGACTTAATGGCATTGCCTCCCTGTCATATGATGGCACAGTTCTATGTTAATAACGGAAAATTAAGTTGCCAAATGTATCAACGTTCGGCAGATATGTTTTTAGGAATTCCATTTAATATTGCAAGCTATGCACTGTTCACACATATGATTGCGCAAGTATGTAATTTAGAAGTCGGCGAACTCATTATTACTATAGGTGATGCACATATTTACGAAAATCACATTGAACAAGTTAAAGAGCAGTTGACTAGAAAACCAATTGAACTTGCAAAATTAAAACTTAATTCAGATATCAGTGTTATTACAGATTTTGAAATGGAAGATATTGAACTTGTAGATTATGTAAGTCACGAAGCAATTATTGCACCAATGGCTATTTAAACTTTAACTTCGATCAAACCAGGAAAAGGTCCACCTTCGTAGGATTCTAATGCTATTGCAAGTATTGCACAAGCATTATCAGTTTGATCACTAAAAGAGCAAGCATGTCCCGGAACTTGACTTGTTACTAACGGATCACCCTTATTAATTGGTCCAACTACCTTACAAGGGACTCTTCCTGTTAATGCAATATAAGGGTGAGTATCATCAGATCCTGCATCACTGTTTAACATGTATGCGGGATTTTTACTTACGATTCCTGCAACTGCATAATCTCCTCTATTACTTGTAACAGTAACTTCTTTATCTCCACCAATTACCAATACAGTTCCTACTTCGTAAATATTGTCTGCATGATATCTTTCTGCTAGGTCAGCATAAGTTGCCTGTAATGTAGATCCAGATGTTAATGTCCAGCTGCCGGTAATAGTTCCGGCAGTTGCAGCAGCTCCAGTTGTGATAACAGTTGTGGTAACATTTCCATTAATATTACCAGTTACATTACCTGTTACATTACCTGTTACATTACCTGTAACACCGCCTGTTAAATTTCCTGTTACATTACCTGTTACATTACCTGTTACATTACCTGTTACATTACCTGTTACATTACCTGTTAAAGCTGCTGTAATAGTACCTGCTGAAAAATCACCACTTGCATTTCTAGCCACTATTTTACTTACAGTATTGGCACTAGTAGCATCTACAGCCCAAGTTCTTGCTGTGCTTCCATCAAATGCACTACCGGTTATATATGATCCATTAGTTAATGAATTATTTAAATTAATATTAATAGTAGCCGTTCCGTCAAATGCAACACCATTGATATTTCTAGCAGTTTGTAATTTAGTTGCTGATGCAGCATTACCAGTTGTCGATCCTGAACTCCCCGATACATTACCTGTAACATTACCTGTAACATTACCTGTAACATTACCAGTTACATTACCTGTAACATTTCCAGTTACATTACCCTTAACATTACCCGTAAGGTCGCCACTTAGACTTGTCGAAGCATTTGTAGCATTTAATGTTGTAACATTCAGTGTTGTAGCATTTAACGTTGTAAAAGTTGCATCAGTCCCTTGTAAACTACTTGATCCGGTTAGTGTCCATTTGCCAGTTATTGATCCGGCAGTTGCAGCATCTCCAGTTGTAATAACTTGCGTATTAACATTACCATTTACTATGCCGTAAAAATTTGTAGCAGTCACAGCAGTTGCTGATACATTACCAGAAACGTTTCCAGTTAACTTACCAACAAAGGTTGTAGCAGTTAATGTTGTAAATGTGCCGTTAGTTGCAGACACAGTAGTAGAATTAATTAAAGTGCTTGTAACAGTATTAACATATATGTTTGCAAATTTAT
>Ga0304728_1002228_pt1 | contig 12627 bp, 11 predicted proteins | sample C_130625_MF_Meta_FD_190476 | JGI IMG/M metagenome (GOLD analysis project Ga0304728, IMG submission 190476) | Freshwater microbial communities from Lake Croche, Canada to study carbon cycling - C_130625_MF_MetaG (v2) (version 2) | ecosystem: Environmental > Aquatic > Freshwater > Lake | place... | reverse complement strand
CTTTTCCTTAGTCTCGGTACTTAGTTGCATACTGCATGATGGTCTGTTGGTTTGCATCTTTATTATCGATGATTCCAGTCAATCTACCTTCACACATGACTGCAATTCGATCTGACATACGTAACACTTCAGGTAGCTCGGAGGAGATCATGATGATTGATTTTCCTTCTGATGCTAACTTGGCAAGAAGTTTGTAAATTTCATCTTTCGCGCCGACATCGATACCTCGGGTTGGCTCATCAAAAATTAAGATATCGCAGTTTCGGGTTAGCCACTTTGCAATGACGACCTTCTGCTGATTTCCACCCGACAGGTTCTTTACATATTGCTTCTCAGAAGGAGTTCTAATCTTTAATTGAGCAATTGAATCTCGCGCTATCGCAGCAGCAGGCCGGGTTTTTAGGAACCCAAGTTTGTTTGAAAAAACCGGGATTGAAGCCAAGATAATATTGAAAGTTACATTTTGAATAAGTAATAAACCAAAGCGCTTGCGGTCCTCAGAAAGGTAACCAATTCCTGCATCAACAGCATCTGAAGGGTTTTTGATATTTACTTCATTGCCATTTAAGAAGATAGTGCCTTCCGTCTTGGGATCTGCTCCGATGATTGCACGGGCAAGTTCTGTTCGGCCAGATCCCATCAGACCAGCAAATCCTAGGATTTCGCCACGCTTGAGTTCAAAGGAGACTGATTTCAACAAGCTTCTGGTTGATACTCCTTCAACCTTGAGAATGGTTTCATTGTGCTTAACGTTTCCGGATGGACGTTGGTCTTGATCAACTGTGCGACCGACCATCAAGGCGATTACTTCTGGAATATCGGTCTCAGTCGTCTTTAAAGTTTTTACATATTCGCCATCTCGAATGACGGTAATTCGATCAGAGATCTGTTCGAGCTCTTCCAAGCGGTGGGAGATATAGACAACACCCTTTCCAGCAGCCTTTAGGGTGCGGATAATTTGAAAAAGTGACTCTGTTTCCGCGGGGGTGAGTGAGGAGGTTGGTTCATCCATAATGATGACATCACCTCGGTAGGAAACCGCCTTGGCAATTTCAACCATCTGTTGCTTTGCAATAGTTAGGTTTCCAACAAGAGTTTTAGGGTCCAGACTTAGATTTAGCTCATCAAGGAGCTTTTGCGCCGCCTTATTTTGTTTATTCTTATTTAGAAATACTCGCCCTTTTCGGCGATCTTCCCGGCCGATAAAGATATTTTCAGCCACCGTTAAATGAGGCATCAAATTTAATTCCTGGTGAATGATGCTAATTCCTAAGTGGTGCGCCTCAATAGGGCTGCTTACATTTACGTGATTGCCGTTGTAGGTGATTTCACCCGAGTCCTTCTTATAGATGCCAGAGAGGATCTTCATCAAGGTGGATTTTCCAGCACCATTCTCACCGACGAGCGCATGAACTTCACCCTTGTTTAAATCAAAGTGAACATTATTCAACGCCTTAACGCCAGGAAATTCTTTGCTTACTCCCGAAAGAGACAAGAGTTGAGCAGTTGCCATTTATCCCCCAAGTTGTTCTAAATCCCTCATCCAGTTCAAGATGATTCAAAGGTAATCATATTCAGGTTTTGCACTTATGACCACACCTGATTGAAAAACTAGGCTCACAGATTCGGTAAATGAAAGAAGGCCGGGATGAAATCCCGGCCTTCTTTACTGAGGTTACTACTTAGTTGTAGAGATCAGCTGCGATCTCTGGCTTTGCGATTGTTGCTGCATCGTAGTAGTAGAAACCGGTGTCGATAAGTGACTTAGGAACAGTCTTGTTGCGAACATAGTTCACAAGTGCTTCAACTGTCTTTGCGCCGATACCGATTGGATTCTGTGTGATCGCACCAGACTGTAGGCCTGACTTGATGTTTGCAATCTGTTGTGCACCTGAGTCAAAGCCAATTAGCTTAACTTTGCCCTTGTTAATCTTTGCTGCCTTGAATGCTTGGCCAGCTCCGATTGCTACACCTTCGTTTGTGCCATAGACACCCTTTAGATCCTTGTTAGCTACAAGTGCTGTAGTAACGATGTCTTGTGCCTTCTGAGCATCTCCACCTTCAGAGTATTGTGTTGGAAGAAGAGTTACATTTGGGAACTTCTTCTTCATTTCGTTGATGAAACCATCACGACGGTCAATACCTGTTTGGTTTGTCTGTGAGTGACCAACGACAAGAACCTTGCCCTTGCCACCGATTAGTGCAGCCATCTTGTCAGCAGCGAGCTTTCCTGCTGCAAGGCTGTCTGTGTATGCCACGCCTAGAGCTGTTGTTGATGCAGTTCCAAGAGTACCTGGGCACTTAGCAGCTGTATCGAACATGTAAACAGGAATTCCTGCCTTGTTAGCAGCTGCAAGGTGTGAACATGACTCTGTTGTTCCTAGAGCTGCGTAACCGATTGCATCTGGCTTGGTAGCAATTGCGCCATCAAGCATTTCCATTTGCTTATCAAGCATTGTTTCTGAAGCAGGTCCTTGGAAGTGAACTGTTGCGTTCATCTTCGCAGCCTGATCAACGGCACCCTTTTTAACGGCTTGCCAGAATTGGTGAGTTTCACCCTTTGAAATTAATTCAAGCTTAAGAGTTGCATCAGCAGCATGAGCAACAACGCCTGTGCTTACTGTAAGACCGAGTGTTGCGAAGGCAACAACTGCAGTAATTAGCTTCTTGTTTATCATTTATTCCCTTTCGAATGCAGCGGAATCGCTGTTAGGGCAAATCTAACTAATGGCAGGCAAGGCGTCCAAATATGGCGGGTAAAAACGCGTAAATACGGGCGTTTGTTACCAAATTGTTATTAAAGGCCTAATTGGTAAGCGTGGTTGGCCGTGCCACCCCAGAAGGCCAAATTCTCAGATTCGGAGAGCGAGGCGGTTAACTCTTCGGCTAATTGGACCACTTCTATGTAGCTTCCAGCGAGCGTTGCAACCGGCCAATCAGATCCAAACATTAAACGTTTAGGAGTAAATGCTTCTAACAAAATATCGAAGTAAGGTTTGAAATCCAAAGTCTTCCAAGATTTCCAATCCGCCTCGGTAACAAGTCCCGAAACTTTACAAACAACATTTTCATAACTCGCAAGTTCGCGAATTAATTTTTCCCATGGTTGCAGAGTGCCGGCAGAAATATAAGGTTTTGAAATATGGTCCATAATAAATTGCATATCGGGAGATTGTTTAACCATTTCAATCGCTCCAGGAAGTTCTGGTGTCTTTGTCAATAAATCATAAGCAAAGCCTCGTCGACCTAATTCTTTTACGGTTGCAATGGCTTGTGGCCGCGCTAAATAATTTGGATCTATATGATCTTGAGCGATATCTCGGATACTCTTTAGATAACTTGCGCCAGGTAACTCTAAATATTTATCAAAGTGTTTCATTGCATCAGGGGAGTCGATATCTAACCAACCAACAACCCCGGCAATCATGGAATCACTCTCGGCTAGTGCTAGAAGTTCTGGCGTCTCGGCGTAATCAGTAACTGTCTGCACTAATACCGTTTTTTGTACTTTCGTTCCAAAACTAGCCTCTCGAAAATCAGCCATGGAAAAGTTTCTACGAATTGGCGCCATTGCATCGCCAGCTATCCAACTTTGATCTCGAACTGTGAGATCCCAAATGTGATGGTGGGAATCAATTCGCATTTACAAGTTCCTTCTTACTACTAACCCTGCGCAACAATATTTTTGAGTTCGCCACCAGAAGCCAAAAGTGCAAGTTGTGATTCGACAAGTTTGCGCGCTCTTGGTTCAAAGGCGGTTGTGTTGCCACCAACGTGGGGAACTATCAAAACATTCTTTGCACTCCAAAGCGGGTGACCTTCTGGAAGTGGTTCTGGATCTGTTACGTCAAGGGCGGCGCTAATTCGCCCAGAGTTTAGTTCAGCAATTAGCGCATCAGTATCAACGATTGGTCCGCGCGCAACGTTTACTAGGAGCGAGCCGTCCTTCATTTTTGCCAAACGCGCTGCGTTAAACAAATGCTTGCTCTCGGCATTTAGTGGCAATATTAAAATCACAATATCGAGCACTGGCAGATAGGCATCTAGCTCTTCGATCTTCTTTGAGCCATCACGGCCAGATTTTGAGAAACCAATAACTTCAACTTCAAATCCAGAAAGATTCTTGGCAACCTGCTTACCAATTGAACCAAACCCAATAATGCCAATTTTGCTATCAGAGAGTGATTTGAAGCGTTGGTGGTTCCACTTACCTTTGGCCTGATCACTAGCAAAAGTAGGAAATCCACGACGCGATGCAAGTGCAAGTGCGACTGCAAGTTCAGCGGTTGATGCATCATGAACACCGGATGCATTACAGAGTGTTAAACCAGGACGAAGATATGCAAGGGCATCGTCATAGCCAGCATTAGGCATTTGCAGTGTTTTTAGATTTGGCATCTTTGTAACGAAGTCCAGCGCGTTCTTTCCGCCCATATAAGAAGGTACATAAAAATTAATGCTTGAGAGGTCCGAGCTTTCAAGAGGCATATCTTGGCTCGAGTGAAGTGTTACGGAATCTGGAATTTTTAGATCAGGCCATTGTGTCCAAGCGACGATATTGCTCATTTATTAGGGCCTCTCTGGAATTACTACGACAGTATTTGAAAGCGTACCCACGCCAGCAACTTCAATCTCGACAACATCGCCAGCTTGAAGTGAGATATCTAGCGGCGGAACAATTCCAGTTCCAGTCGAAAGAATTACGCCATTAGGAAATTCCTGGCAACGAAATACGTAGGAAACCAAATCTTCTAAGGTGCGATTTAGTGCGGCAAGTGAAGTTTGCGCAGACCAGGCAACACTAGCCCCACGCGCAATCTTCGCTTTGATGCTCATATCAGCAGCGCTTGGAGCGAGCCATGCTGGCGTGATGTCTGGACCTAGCGCGGTTGAACCAACATAAATTTTGGCTTGTGAAAGGTAGAGTGGATTTTCGCCTTCGATGGTCCGAGCCGTTACATCGTTACAAATCGAATACCCAATGATTTCGCGATACTTATTTATATAGATAGCAACTTCTGGTTCTGGAACCGAGGCCGGGGAGTCATATCGGATACCTATTTGCGCACCATTACCTCGCGCACGGACCGCACTTGATTTAAAGAATAGTTCTGGGCGATCGGCTTCATAAACTAATTGGTAAACATCAGGAACGCCACTCTCTTCTTTTCTGGCATCGCGCGAACGTAGATAAGTCACGCCAGCTCCCCAAAGTTCTACTTCAGGTGCGATTGGTGCAACCACCTCACCGCTTACTTGTGTGCCAGAACTTTTCGATAACTTTTGTAGATCAGCGAGTGAGAGTTGAAGGGCCTCGGTAAGAGTTGGCACGTTGGCTAGCGCGGTATGAACTCCATCATTTGTCAGAACAAATTGATGGCTATTGGTAGCGGTTCTGATTACTGAAAATTTCATCTCAGCCTCTCTATAAGTCCAGCGTCTTCAAGCTCAGTCCAGATATTTTCTGGGAGCGCACGGTCAAAATCTGCAATATTTGCGAGGAGCTCTGCGCTACTTCGCGATCCGGTAAGCACCGAGGTTACAGCAGGGTGGCGCAATGGAAATTGCAGGGCTGCCGCCGTTAGTGGAATGCCGCGTTCAGTTAAGAATGCGCGAATGTCTTGAGCTTTCTTAATTATTTCATCCGAGGCGGGTAAGTACTCAAAAGTTGCACCAGGTTTTGGATCGGCCAAAACTCCAGAATTAAATACGCCACCAATAGTTATGTCCACTTGCCGTTCTAGCGCATAATCCAAAAGTGCGGCCCCAGCACTCTGATCAAGAAGCGTGTAACGACCTGCGATAAGTGCAATATCCAAATCAACAGCCTTCATAATTTTCATTGCGACATCGACAAAGTTCAAACCAACACCGACTGCTTTAATGATGCCTTGATCCCGAAGATTTGCCAGAACTGGGTAAGCGTTATCGATTGCCTCATCCGAATGATTCTCACAGTCATGCATTAAGGCAATATCAATGTGGTCGACACCCATTCGTTCCAGACTGTCATCGATTGAACGCAGAATTCCATCGCGCGAATAATCAAAGACTGGTTCGATATGCGGATCTGCATCCGGAAACCAAGGGACTGGTTCGGCTGCTTCAACGTGTTTCAAAATTCGACCAACTTTGGTTTCCAAAACATAGGGCGCCTTTGAAGTCTTGAGAATTCTCCCGAGACGAATTTCTGCACTGCCGTGTCCGTATAGTGGAGCGGTATCAAAGTAATTAATTCCGGCGCCAAAAGCGGTGTGAATCAGAGCATCGCTCTCGTCATCTTTAACAGAAGTAAACAGCCCAGCGAGTGGCGCTGTCCCAAGGCTTAGGCGACTCAGCTCGAGAGTTGTGCGCTTCATTTTGATTTTTTGCTGGTGTCGCAACACGGAAATTATCGTATAGGATTTTTACTAGTTAACTCAATAAAAAAGGGAAATTGATGCCAAAGATCACTGGATTTAAAACAGTAGATGTTCGCTTTCCAACTTCACGTGGACTTGATGGTTCTGATGCAATGAACAAGGAACCAGATTATTCGGCGGCTCTAGTTATCCTTGAAACTGATGACCCAAATCTTGAAGGTCATGGTTTTGTCTTCACATGTGGTCGTGGCAATGATCTCCAGTGCGATGCGATTGCACTTCTTGCACCTTATGCAGTGGGACGTGATCTAGATGATCTTGCAAAGAGCATGGGCGATTTTGCTCGCAGCCTAGTTCGCGATTCTCAAATTCGCTGGCTCGGACCAGAAAAAGGTGTTACCCAGATGGCAGCCGGTGCGGTAATTACAGCTGCCTGGGATCTCGTAACTAAACACGCAAAGAAACCGCTTTGGAAATTCTTATCTGATTTATCTCCAGAAGAAATTGTGGAGCTCGTTGATTTCCGCTACATCACAGATGCTTTAACCCCGGATGAAGCGTTAGATATCTTGCGCAAAGCCCAAGGTAATCGTGCTGCCAATGAGGCCAAGTTACTTGCTGAAGGTTTACCTGCTTACACAACTACCCCAGGTTGGCTCGGTTATACCGATGAAAAAATGGTTCGCTTGGCAAAAGAGGCAGTTGCTGCTGGCTACAAATTAATTAAGCTTAAATGCGGTGGGTCACTTGAAGATGATAAGCGCAGACTCAGATTGGCACGTGAAGCGGTTGGTCCAGATATAAAAATTTCAATTGATGCGAATCAAGTCTGGGATGTAAATCAAGCAATCGAATGGATAAAAGGAATTGGTGATGTCAATCTTCACTGGGTTGAAGAACCAACAAATCCGGATGACGTAATCGGTCACGCAGCGATCGCTAAAGCGATTGCACCTGTTCGTGTTGCGACTGGTGAGCACGGCATGAACCGAATAATTTTCAAGCAGATGCTGCAAGCAAAGTCATTTTCATTCATGCAGATAGATGCCACTCGAGTAGCTGGCGTAAACGAAAATATTGCCAATATTCTGATGGCAGCAAAATTTGGCGTGCCGGTCTGCCCACATGCTGGTGGCGTTGGCTTATGTGAAATGGTTCAACACCTTGCGATGTTTGATGCGGTTGCAGTTACTGGTCACCACCCAGACCGCGTAGTTGAATTCGTTGACCACTTGCACGAGCACTTTGTTGTGCCAACCGATATTAGAAATGCGCATTACATGCCACCATTAAAGCCAGGTGCTGGTTCCCAGATGTACGCTAAAAGCATTGCAGACTTCACCTTCCCAACTGGAAAAGAATGGATAACCGCATGAGCACTGAATTCCAAGGATTAACCGCAGCAGTAACGGGTGCCGGATCAGGAATTGGTCTTGCTACTGCAAAACTACTTAAAGAACGTGGTGCAACGGTCTTTGGTTTGGATTTATCTGAAGGCGGCATGGCTGGAACGGCCACTTGGCTTCAATGCGATGTTGGTGATGATGCATCAGTAGTAGCCGCATTCTCAAAGATTTCGACTCTCGACATCATGATTAACAATGCCGCGATCAGTGCGGTAGGAACGGTTGAGAGCAATTCATCTGATGAATGGCTAAAAGTACTAAATGTAAATGTTCTTGGAATAGTACGCACTTCTAAATCTGCACTTCCGCTATTGCGAAAGAGTAGAGCAGCCGCAATTGTTAATACTTGTTCAGTCGCTGCAACCGCAGGAATTCCAAAGCGTGCGGTCTACAGCGCATCAAAAGGCGCCGTACTTTCATTAACAATGGCGATGGCAAATGATTTAGTAGCCGAAAAGATTAGAGTGAACTGTGTTAACCCAGGAACTGCTGATACACCTTGGGTACAACGGTTACTTGCGCAAGCAGCAGATCCAGTCGCTGAGCGAGCAGCCCTAGAAGCTCGTCAACCAATTGGCCGTTTAGTCGCACCTGAAGAAGTAGCTAGCGCAATTTGTTTCCTAGCTAGCCCACTTCAAGGCTCAACAACTGCATCCGCGATAACAGTCGATGGCGGAATGCAAGGACTTCGAATTCCTAAGTAACGAGTACCTAGAAGGGGATACGGTCCACTTGCCAGTAGCCTTAGCCCATGGCAACGTTTAAGTTATGAAGCGATTAATCAAGAGAATCAAAAAACTCTTCACCGATCGTCTTGCTTGGGTTCGACTCATTGTTGTTGCCTCAATTGCCGCTTCAGTTGCTTGGCAAGTTGGTGATCTAGCAATTAAAAATGGCGGGGTTGTTGCCGCGATTATTTGTAGTTTAAGTATTCGAGTTTCTCTTTATAAATCAGTTCGTGAAGGTTTTGGGCAAATTGTTGGGACCGCAATCGGAGCCGGTGTTGCCTTGCTTTCAGTTTGGCTATTTCATTTTGGAATTATTGCAGTTGGCTTAACGGTTCTACTTTGCTCTGTCGTTGCTCGTGGCTTACACCTTGGTGAAGTTGCTTCAATAAACGTTCCAGTAACTGCGCTTATTGTTATAGGACCGGGTCTAAGTGAGAGCACCGCTTTCTCTCGATTGATGTCCACTTTAATTGGTGCTGGTATCGCCATTGTATTTTCATATTTCTCCCATCAAAAAACTCCTGCTGGAAGAACTGTCGATAAAATTACTTCACTTGCTACCCGGTCCGCAGATTTACTAGGCAAGATGGCGGAAGGTGTGGCAGCGGGGTACCAACAAGATGAAGCCGGTGAATGGCTCGCTAAGGCGCGTTTGATTGTTGATGAAGTTCCAGCTCTGCGGGCGCAATCTTTGGAAGCGCTTGGCCATGCTAAGTGGTTCCCAACTGCACCAAAACAAGAAGCAGAAGATTTATACACCCAAGGTATTGCAATTGAGCACACCGTTGTTCAAGTGCGAACTATTGCGCGAACACTTTTCGAAGCAGCTGTGGAATCTGGAATTCCAATCTCAACACAACGGCAAATTGCCCAGGCACTTTCCGCAGCCAGTTATGCCATAACATCCAAAGCAAATCAGATTCGCGGGCTTGAGAGTGAAGCCGCGACTGATAGTGCAACAGCAGATATCCGACTTGCTGGTGCGGCACTTGCGGATTCTCTGATTGATAATTCAGCACAAATTGGCCAAGAGAACCTCGTTAGAGGAATCGCTCTGGTATCAAATATCGAACGAATTGCCGACTCGCTTGATGAATCGTCCCCGGCACTGCATGATGTTTTAACTCCTGGAGAGCCCGCTGCAAATAAGATTTTAAAGGTTTCAACAATTGATCAAACAACAAAACTAAGCAGAAGACTTTGGAAACCTTTCAAAAAATTTCTAAATAGATAGCATCACTTCAGATTGGTGCCAATTCCTTTGGCTTCCAATAGCACAAGTACTTGCTTGGTGACACTATCTATCGTTGCGCGAGAATTCTCATCGATTGTTGAGTAAGCGCACGTCGCAATTAGTTCACATGCCCAAGTCGAAATTCCAGCGTTGAATGTCACAGATCCTGAAGGAGTGGTAAACCAAAGAGTTTGAGCCATTGGAGAAAGATTTCGCTTCATCCCAACAGTGGCGCTATCTCGATAGTGCATGTTTCCAGCAAAGATGACGTGAGCGTTTGGTGGCGCCGCCACTGTGTTCACAGCGTGATCAGCTTCGCTATCGGGTGAAAATCCATTAATTGTTGAGCTGGTCGAAATTTTTAACCAAGATGGGACTGTAACTGTTTTCAAGTCCCCATAAACGTGAACGCCATCGGTGAGCGAGCCAGTAATGAGAGTTCCGGGAACATTCAACCTGCCATCAGAGAATGCAATTGAAACTTGATTCAAATCTTTAACGGGGTCTTCTTTGGGGTTACGGTAAATAATTATCCGTCGATTTTCGCCAACCGGGGAGGATGTAAGTCTGGTCTGCCACACTGCGGTATTTGCGCCGAGAATTGCGAGGTTGGTCCCGCTGTTTCTTGCACCCAACAAAGTATTGAAGATTCTGCGTGTGAAATATTCAGGATGACCACTAAGAACAAGGCCACTGTAATTGTTGGTCAGCGATGGCCACGAATCAATATCAATATCAGACTCTTGGTCAATATTTATTCCTTCACGCTCCAAGAACTGCACAATTGAAATCGCATCTCTGTGAATAGCGAAGCCGCCACTCCCGACAATTGGGCGATCTAGCGAAACAACTCGACTACGGTCAGCACGCATTTCCGTTTTAGTTGCACCAGCACCAAAATAGGCAGAGCGCCCACCGAATGAGTTATATGCGTTCCAAGTTAGAAATGAGTGAATAAGAAGTAATTTCGAAGTTCCAATTGGACTGCGCACAACAAGTGGTGCCGCATTTTCAATGTGCCCATCCATCGCACGGGTTACAAAAAGATAAAACCCAGGCACCCAATTCGCCCCGATATCTATTTTGATGGTTACGGGCCATTTTGTATCGACCATTCTAAGTGCGTTTCTTGCTGCGTTAATTTTTTGGGCTCTTAATTTAATGGGTCCAGAATTCCAGACCTCGCGCGCGCCCGAACCTTGGTACCAGCCAATTCGAATGGCTTGAATCGTTCTTGGGCCATTAATAAATTGTGAGTCCCGTGCACCATAAAGTGAAGCATGAATTTGTATTTCATCACCACAGCTAGCAGAAGTTTTATTTAACCAAAGCGCAGAGCCTGCGGCACTTTGTAGATCTAACTGCTGCCAATCTTTAGTAGTCATAGAAATTCCGGGCTGCGCATTTTCTTTTGAAACCCAGTCATTCGTTAATTGTGCGCAATTTGATTTTGGAGCTTGGGAAATATCTTCTGGAATATTTACATTTAGGGATTGCGCAAAAGTTGTCATCGGCTGCTTAGTTAAGTCTGAGTGCAACGGGACGGCAGGCAATTCTTTCTCGGCTGAGCCAAGTTGGTAAACCACTGTGCCGACGACCAGTGCCACGGCGAGGGCGAATATGCCAAAGCTTGCGATGAGGGCTCGCTTGCGTGAACGGGGATTTAATAACATATAGCCCTATTAAATAGGTATAACCTGAATTTCTCCCAATGGCGTCTCTGGTTGTACGCTCGACCTCCTTGAGCGCTTGCGCATCAAGAAAATCTTTATCCGCCCCCCTAGCTCAGTCGGTAGAGCGTTTCCATGGTAAGGAAGAGGTCAACGGTTCGATTCCGTTGGGGGGCTCGATATTTCTAGCGTAATCTAGGAATGTCAGAAACTATTAGGGCGGGATAGCTCAGCTTGGTAGAGCAAGCGGCTCATAATCGCTGTGTCGTGGGTTCAAATCCCGCTCCCGCTACCAGTAGTTACGTCAAACGTAGTCGAAACTCGAGCGTGAATTTTCGAAATGAGCGCAGGTGAAGTAGCCTTACGCTCTCGTTTCACCCAGAAGCACCCAAGAATATCTAAGAAGTTTGATCAGATTTAATAGGAAGTAAAAGGAGCACGACTATGGCAAGCAAGAGCGCGGATGTACGCCCAAAGATCACAATGGCCTGCGTAGAGTGCAAAGAACGTAACTACATTACAAAGAAGAACCGTCGTAACGATCCAGATCGCCTTGAACTTAAGAAGTTCTGTCCTCGTTGCAAGTCTTCACAACTTCACCGCGAGACTCGATAACAAATGCTTAGCCCCGACCTAGTCGGGCGCACCTTCAAAGGTGCCGATTCAACTCTCGTAACAGCAGAAGCAATTTCAAAATTTGCTGCTGTAATTGGTGAATCTAATTTAGACGTCGCGCCCCCGACTTTTTCAATTTCAATCACGTTAGAACAATCTCAGAAGTTACTTCAAGACAGTGGTCTGGATTGGACCCGGGTAGTTCACGGAGAACAGAAGTTTGAAATTAAGCGTCCAATTGTTGCTGGCGATAATTTAATTTGCTCCTCAACAATTGAGAGCGCTCGCATTATGGCTGGCAACGAGATTGTAACCGTGCGTTCTGATCTGCATGCTGGCACCGAGCTTGTTGTATCCACTTGGTCAACCCTGGTCGTGCGCGCATGAGTAACTTTCAAGTTGGGCAAGAGATCCCACCCAAGAGCTTTCTGATTAACCGCGCACTTTTGATTGCATATGCAGATGCAAGTGGGGATCAAAACCCAATTCATCAAAATGAAGAATTCGCTAAGTCAGTGGGGCTCCCCGATGTGATTGCGCACGGCATGTTGACGATGGCGCTCGCTGGGAAATATCTTTCAGATCTAGGTGGATCTGCCAGTGTCACAGAAT
>Ga0304728_1002227_pt1 | contig 12635 bp, 8 predicted proteins | sample C_130625_MF_Meta_FD_190476 | JGI IMG/M metagenome (GOLD analysis project Ga0304728, IMG submission 190476) | Freshwater microbial communities from Lake Croche, Canada to study carbon cycling - C_130625_MF_MetaG (v2) (version 2) | ecosystem: Environmental > Aquatic > Freshwater > Lake | place... | reverse complement strand
GAACACCGTCCCTGGCACGGCAATCGACACCACGGGCACGCGGGCATCGAGCAGGGCGATGGGACCGTGCTTCATCTCACCCGCCGGGTAGCCCTCAGCATGGATGTAACTGATTTCCTTGAGCTTGAGGGCCCCCTCCATGGCAATCGGATAATTAATGCCCCTGCCCAGAAAAATCACATCCTGGGTATCTGCAAACAGGTGGGCCAGATCGGCGCATCGACGGTCATGGTCCTCCACGAGCGCTTGCAACTGGGCCGGTAAGTCCCGTAACTGGGACACGAGGGCCATCAACCGCCCGTGATCGGGCAGCCCCGGCTGCTGCAGACCCGCCGCTGCCCGCCGCTCTGCGAAGGCCAATGCGAGCCCATAGAAAGCCAAGAGTTGCCCCATGAAGGTCTTGGTGGCGGCCACTCCCACTTCAATCCCGGCGCCGATATCCAGAATGTGGCTCACCAGCCGCCCCAACGAGCTTTCGGGCCGGTTGGTGATCCCCAGCATCCGCGGGGCATAGGCCGGATCCCCATGACGCTGGCGTCGCTCCTGTTCCATGATCAGGGCCGCCAAGGTGTCGGCGGTCTCGCCGGACTGGGTGACGCCGATGGTGAGCATATGGGGTGAAAGAGGCGGCGGGGCATAGCGGAATTCACTCGCATAAAACACCGTCGTAGGCAGGCCAGCCACCTGTTCCAACAGGTAGGCGCCCACCTGGGCCGCATGGCGACTAGTGCCGCAGGCCAGGATCTGGATCCGCTCCACACCGCTGTAGACCTCCTCGTCGAGGGGTAAGGCCACCAGGGCCCCCTCGGGCAGGTGGCGGGCCACCCACAGCGCTGCCGTCTCGGGCTGCTCATGGATCTCCTTGAGCATGAAATGGCGGAAGCTGCGCTTGTCCGCTACGTGCTCCGTGCCGCTCAGCAGGCTGGGGTTGCGCTGCACCCGCTCGCCGGTGCCGTTGTACAGCTCGATGCCCAGGGGCGTCAGCAACGCCACCTCGCCGTCTTCCATCGGCAGAATCGTACGGGTGAAGCCTGCCAAGGCAGGCGTATCACTGGCACAGAGAAATTCTCCCTCCCCCAGGCCAATCAACAGGGGGGCCTGGCGGCGCGCCACGACTAGGGCCCCAGGCACCCTGGCCCAGACCACCGCCAGGGCATAGGCCCCCAGCAACCGGGGCAACACCTCCTGCAGGGCTCTCAGCAGCAGGGCCGCATCGGGCTGGTGGCCTTCTTTCTCCAGCGCGTCCAAACGACGGGCCAGTAGGTGGGGGATGACTTCGGTATCCGTATCAGAACGGAACACCACCCCCTCGCCCTGGAGAAGCTCGCGCAAGCTGCGGTGGTTTTCGATGATGCCGTTCTGAACCACAGCCAGTTGGCCACTGCCATCCAGATGGGGATGGGCATTGCGCTCTTCCGGTTTGCCATGGGTGGCCCAGCGGGTATGGCCGATGCCGCAATGGCCAGGGGCACCCTGCTCTTCCCAACGGGCGGTGAGGTTCACCAACTTGCCCTCCGCCTTGAGACAATGCAGTCGTCCCCAGGGCGCCCCACCCCCATCCGGGAGGGCCTCCACCGTGGCGATGCCGGCGGAGTCATAACCGCGGTATTCCAGCTGTCGCAACCCCTCCAGCAACTGGGGCGCAGCCTCTCTCGAACCGATCAGGGCAACGATGCCGCACATGGGGGAAGGGGGAGCGCCACAAAAAAGCCCGGCGCAGGCCGGGCATGAGCTTATGGCGGCTGGTCACCGGCCTCAGTAGGCGAGACCCATGGAGCGCGAGGTCTCGTCTCCGAGATAGACCCGAATGCTGAGGAAGTCCGTTGGGCAAGCGGTCTCGCAGCGCTTGCAACCAACGCAATCTTCGGTGCGAGGGGAAGAGGCGATCTGGCCAGCTTTGCAGCCGTCCCAGGGAACCATTTCCAGAACATCGAGGGGGCAGGCCCGGACGCACTGGGTGCAGCCGATGCAGGTGTCGTAGATCTTGACGGCGTGAGACATGGGCCTTGTTGCGGCTGGGCCGGTGAACGGACGGCGTGGAGTCAAGGTACCGGCAGGAGCGGGAACCACGGGTGCGGGCCGGGCAGCCCGTCACCCTTGTTCATACGGCGCGGAGGGCAGGGCCGGGGCGACCCGTAGGATGCCGATCACTGTCTCCAGCGGCCATGTCCCAGGAAGCGATCTTCGAGAAAGTCCGTTCGATCGTTGCCGATCAGCTCAGCGTCGATGCCGCTGAGGTGAAACCCGAATCGAATTTCCAGAACGACCTGGGGGCGGACTCCCTCGACACCGTCGAGCTGGTCATGGCCTTGGAGGAATCCTTCGACATCGAAATTCCCGATGAGGCCGCAGAAGGCATCACCACCGTTGGGGATGCTGTCAAGTACATCTTAGAAAAACAGGCCTGAGCGTCCATGGTGGAGGCACTCCGCCGCGTCGTGGTCACCGGTCTGGGTGCGGTCACGCCGATCGGCAACGATGTGGCCCAGTACTGGGAAGGACTGCGAAGCGGTCGTAATGGGGTGGCTGCCATCACCCTTTTTGATGCGTCTCGCCACGCCTGTCGCTTTGCGGCCGAGGTCAAGAACTTCGATCCCACGGGTTGGCTCGAACCCAAAGAAGCCAAGCGCTGGGACCGTTTTTGTCAGTTCGGCGTCGTGGCCGCCAAGCAGGCGGTACAGGATGCAGGGCTCACCATTGACGACACCAACCGCAATCGGGTCGGTGTGTCGATTGGATCAGGCGTGGGCGGCCTGCTGATGATGGAAACCCAGGCCCAGGTGCTCAATGACCGGGGGCCCGATCGGGTCACTCCCTTCTGCGTGCCCATGATGATTCCCAACATGGCCACCGGACTGACGGCGATCGCCCTGGGCGCCCGTGGTCCCAGCAGTGCCGTGGCCACCGCCTGCGCCGCCGGCTCCAACGCCATCGGCGACGCATTTCGCCAGATCCAGCTGGGTCTCGCTGACGTCATGATCTGCGGTGGGGCCGAATCGGCGATCACGCCGCTTGGGGTAGCGGCCTTCGCCAGCGCCAAAGCCCTCTCGTTCCGCAATGACGAGCCAGCGACCGCCAGTCGCCCTTTCGACCTGGAGCGCAATGGCTTTGTGATTGGGGAGGGGGCTGGCATGCTCGTCTTGGAAAGCCTTGACCATGCCCTGGCCAGAGGGGCCACACCTCTGGCTGAAATCGTGGGCTATGGCACCACCTGTGATGCCCACCACATCACCTCTCCCTCTCCCGGCGGCGTGGGCGGTGCCGAAGCCATGCGCTTGGCCCTCGTCGATGCCCACCTGAAGCCCGAGGATGTGGATTACGTCAATGCCCACGGCACGAGCACCCAGGCCAACGACAGCAACGAAACCGCTGCCATCAAATCAGCCCTGGGAGACTGGGCCCGTCAGATTCCCGTGAGTTCGACCAAGTCGATGACCGGCCATCTGCTCGGGGGTAGTGGCGGCATTGAAGCCGTAGCCTCGGTCTTGGCCATCGGCCACAACCTGGTGCCACCTACGATCAATTACCACACCCCAGATCCAGCCTGCGATCTGGATGTGGTTCCCAATGTGGCCCGCGACCACACAGTGAACGTCGTACTCTCCAACTCCTTCGGGTTTGGCGGTCACAACGTTTGCTTAGCGTTCCGGCGGTTCACCTGAGCCAAGGCCCTTCGTGGGCCACGCCCAGCTTCGCCGGAAGCCTTCCGTTTCCAAGCCACTTCTCCCCCCCTACCGCGTTCCGCCATGGTCGTAGCCACCACCACTTCGGTCGAGAGCCTTTGCATCAACAGCATCCGCTTTCTGGCGGTCGACGCGATCAACAAATCCAACTCGGGCCACCCGGGTCTGCCCATGGGTACAGCCCCCATGGCATTCGCGCTCTGGGACAGGATTCTGCGCCATAACCCCAAGAACCCTAAGTGGTTCAACCGTGATCGTTTCGTGCTGTCCGCTGGCCACGGCTGCATGCTTCTTTACGCCTTGCTTCACCTCACCGGGTATGACTCGGTGACGATGGATGACATCAAGCAGTTCCGGCAGTGGGGTTCCAAAACCCCTGGACACCCCGAAACTTTTGAGACCCCCGGGGTTGAAGTCACCACCGGGCCTTTAGGTCAGGGCATCTCCAACGCCGTGGGCCTGGCCATCGCCGAAGCCCATCTGGCCGCCAAGTTCAACCGCCCCGGCCTGAACCTTGTCGACCACTACACCTATGTGCTGATGGGGGATGGTTGCAACCAAGAAGGGGTCTCCTCCGAGGCAGCCTCCCTGGCAGGCCACCTTGGTCTTGGCAAACTCATTGCCCTTTATGACGACAACCACATCACCATTGATGGAGACACCTCCGTTTCCTTCACGGAAGACGTGTTAAAGCGCTACGAGTCCTACGGCTGGCATGTTCAGCATGTGGCTGAGGGCAACACCGACGTTGAAGCCATCGCCAAGGCGATTGCCGCAGCGAAGGCTGTCAGCGACAAACCCAGCCTGATCAAGATCACAACCACAATCGGTTACGGGTCCCCCAACAAAGCAAACACCGCCGGTGTCCATGGTGCCGCCCTGGGATCGGACGAAGCCGAGCTGACCAGGCAGGCCCTGGAATGGACCTATGGCCCCTTCGAGGTGCCCCAGGAGGCCTATGACCATTGGCGTCAGGCCATTGGTCGTGGCGAGAGTGCCGAAACCGAATGGAACTCAATCCTGGCGTCCTACCGCAGCCAGTACGCCAGCGAAGCCGCCGAGTTTGAGCGGATGCTCCGTGGCGAACTTCCCCAGGGTTGGGATGCCGATCTCCCCCACTACACCCCGGAAGACAAGGGTCTGGCGACCCGTCAGCATTCCTATAACTGCCTGAATGCCATCGGTCCCCGCCTGCCCGAACTGATCGGCGGTTCAGCGGACCTCACCCACTCCAACCTGACGGATATCAAGGGTGAAAAGAGCTTCCAAAAAGGCAGCGAAGCCAACCGCTACCTGCACTTCGGGGTTCGTGAACACGCCATGGCGGCGATCCTTAACGGCATCGCATATCACAACAGTGGCTTGGTCCCCTATGGGGGCACCTTCCTTGTGTTTGCCGGTTACATGATTGGGGCCATGCGCCTATCCGCCCTATCCGAACTGGGCGTGATCTATGTGCTCACCCATGACTCGATTGGTCTAGGTGAAGACGGTCCCACCCACCAACCGATTGAGACCCTGGCCAACCTCCGGGCCATCCCGAATCTATTGGTGATTCGCCCCGGTGACGGCAATGAAACCAGTGGTGCTTACCAAGTTGCTGTGACCAATCGCAAGCGTCCAACGGTCTTGGCCCTCAGCCGCCAAGCGGTGGCCAACCAGGCCAACTCCTCAGCCGCAGCCGTGGCCAAGGGGGGCTACATCCTGGAAGATAGCCAAGGCACGCCAGAGATCATCCTGATCGGCTCTGGCACCGAACTGGATCTCTGTGTCAAAGCGGCGGCCAGCCTCCGTGCCGAAGGACGCCAAGTTCGGGTGGTATCGATGCCCTGTGTCGAATTGTTTGAAGAACAGGATGCCGCCTATCGCGAATCCGTGCTTCCCGCAACCGTCCGTCGTCGCGTCGTCGTTGAGGCCTCCTCCTCCTTTGGATGGCACAAATACACAGGTTTTGATGGTGCCGTCGTCTCCATCGACCGATTCGGTGCTTCAGCACCAGGACCTCTGTGCATGGAAAAATTTGGCTTTACCGTCGAGAATGTTGTAGCCCAGGCAAAATCACTTGGTTAAAACATAAATCACTTACCGGCAAGCTTCCATATCCTAATAAACGAAAATTCATTTACACCGCGCCCCATCTTCATGGGGCGCTTTTTTAAGCCCTTAAGATGCTATAGTTACAAAAGGATCTAAATACACCTACAAAAACATCAAGCAGCATGCGGTCTTTGAAGATTGGCTACGCCACCAGCGCTTATAACGAAGAGCTGAATCTCGAAGAATTTTATTCCCGCTGCAAAGACTCTTTTGGGCAAATTGAAGCCGAGTGGAGCGGAAAATTTCATCTTAATTTCGCAATGGTCATTGTCGACAATGCCAGCACAGACAACACTTTGAATGTCCTGCAGAATCTTGTCAACGCCGATTCACAGTTAACTGGAATCACCAACGCCTCCAACTATGGGGCTGAGCCCTCCTTTGCGATCGCTCTTGATCAAGTCAAAAATTGCGACCTTATCATCTTTTCGTGTTCCGACCTACAAGATCCTCCTGAACTAGCTGTGAAGATGGTTCGTGAACTTCTTCAGAATGAAGCATACGATGGATGCCTTTGCCTAAAAACAAAATCAGCCGGAAGTCCACTGGTGCGCGCATCACGCCATAGTTACTATAAAATTCTAGGCTATTCATCACGCTTACAAATTGTGCCCGATGGATTTCATGGATTTGGATGTTTTCGCAGTAATGTCATCATCGATTCGCTAGCCTACTGGCACGAAACGGGAATCAACCTGCGAACCTGCATGGCCAACGCGTCCCATAAGCCTACCTATATTTTCTACGAACAACCCGACCGACTGCGTGGCAAGTCAAGCTATAGCCTATTTGGCTATATTCAATTCGCTGCACGGACACTCTTGGCTGCTGATGCCGCTGGCAGTCGCTTAGCCTTAACCATTGGGTCAACTGGGTTGTTGGTGGCCCTCGGAGTAGCGATGTTCCTATTCCTCAACTATTTATCTGGAAATAGTAAGTATCAAGGTGGTGTCCCAACTGTCATGGCCCTTGTGCTCGGTAGTTTCGGGATTCAAATGTTAATGTTTGCGGTCGTCTCCCGACAAATTGAATCCTTACGCTTCCAAAATTTCAGGCCAAGAGTGCGACATCGTCAATTAAATATGAATGGCAAATGAAGCGAAACAATTCATTTATACGCTTCTGCCTAAGCGGCGTATTCTTTACAGCCCTAGGGCCTGGATTGCTTTGGCTAGCCTATCCACTAGGTGCTTTTATAGCCGTTGGCATCTCCGAATTTATAGCCCATAGCCTTCGCTTTGTAAGTTTTCGTTGGTTTGTCTTTCCTGCCTCTAAGGGCTACAAAGTCACCGCAAGGCGGTACCTTTTATCGGCGGTTCCGATTTCCTTAGCTAATCTATTGACCGTTACTTTTCTTCGAAACCAGCTGGATCGAACAACACTTACATTGAGCGTAGTACTCATCTCGCTAAGCGTGGGTTTTTTATGGAGCCGCTTCGTCTATACTCTTCCCAGGTCTAATTAAAGCAAAGTTAGTCCGGTTCGAATGCCAACTTAGACCTTCCCAAGCTTGGCAGCAATCAAAGATAGGGCCAAGGAATACCTGGCCCTATCCAATCTCTGCCGCTATCAAACTGCAAACTGAGCGGCAAAGTCACAGATCAACTGAACCTCACGATCAATCATTGCCTCGCTCAGCCCTGGATAGGTTCCAAGGAACAGGGCTTGCTGCATCAGCCGGTCCGCTCCGGGCATGGTGTCTTGGCAAAGTCGCATCGCTTCAGGCCGTTCTTGGCGCAACTCGACAAAGGCAGGTTGGCGCAACAAATTGCCACCAAATAACATACGAGTTCCTACGCCTTCTGCGGCGAGGTATCGGCCTAGATCAGAGCTACTAAAAGGTGCCTCAGGTTTCACCAAGAGCAGGAAACCGAACCAACTGCAGTCAGTGCGGGCACCGCTGCCATCCCAGGTAAAGGTGCCACTGGCCTGATCAAAACCACTGGCATGGGTGGGTAAACAGAAATCTAGCCAATGGCTCAAGACCTCAAGACCTCGACGCAGACGTAGCCAGTTGTGCTTACGGGCCTCAATAAACTCCGGCAGACGGCGGATCTGGACGCGGCCAATAGCCGCCTGGGGATCAAGGGGCTTAAGATTATAGCCAAAGTGAGAATAAATATATTTGTGATCATAACCTAAGGGCAACTCTCCCAGCTGCCAGTCATAACGCTTGCCACACGTATCATCTTTGCCACTTGGACACCAGCAATCCCGACCCCAATCCCTGAAGCTCTCAGCAATGCGCTTGAGTCGGGCGCTGCGCACGATATTGACCGCGCCCCCCTCGCCCATGGTGAGGTGGTGGGGAGGATAGAAACTCTGGGTGCTCAGATCGCCCCAGGTCCCTGTCCAACGCACGACGCGATCGGGTCCCTCATCAAGACCTGGACTGTTCTCCGTGAAGCCAAGGGCTTCGGCCTGCGGCCTGGGCAGGGAATAGCTGCAGCCCAGGGCATCGCAGTTGTCTTCGATCAACCAGAGACCATGGCGCTGGCAGAAGGCCAATACGGCGGCCAGATCCATGGGATTGCCTAGGGCATGGGCAGCCATCAAGGCCTTGGTGCGACCCGGCCGATAGGCCGCCTCCAATTGGTCGACCCTGAGATTGCCCGTAATGGGGTCGTTGTCGATAAACACCGGCACACAACTGTTCTGGAGAATCGGCGTTACGGTGGTTGGGAAGCCGGCGGCGCAGGTGATCACTTCATCACCGGGCAATAACCGCCGTTCTGGCGGAAGCAACGATGAAGTGAGGGCCGAAAGGGCCACGAGGTTGGCCGACGAGCCGGAGTTCACGGCAAGACAAGCACGGACCCCCAAGAAGGCCGCCAACTCATTCTGAAAGGCCTCCCCTTCGGGACCCAGGGTGAGCCAGAAATCCAGGGTGCTGGAAACGGCCGCCTCCACCTCGTCTTCGGTAAAAACCCTGCCGGCATAGGGAATGGATCCGCCGCCATAGGCAGGCCTTAGGGGATCTGCAGCAGGCCGGAAGGCACGGTGGGCGCTTTGGGCATAGCGACGGGTTAAGGCAAGGATTTCGGCCTTCAGAGCCGCCAGTTCAGCGGCGGAAAGAGAAGCAGATTCAGGGACTGCGGCGTTGGAGGCCAAGGCATTCGCCGTCAAGACCTAGAGATATTAAGGGATGCTGCAACGCCCCCACTGGCTGGGTCCCCGAGTCCGTGGAACGAACCGTGGCGGCCACTCCCCAAGCCACTGGGAAAGATCAAGGCTAGTAACACGCCAGCAACGAGGGGCAAAGCGAAATAATCAGCGATCAACACAACGGCATCGACAACGCCAACGGGAATGAGAAGGGACCTAGTGCCATGCTCAGTGAAAATCAGGGTTGGCAAGAAAACCAAGGGGAGGGCAAGCATGAACAATTCAAAAAGAAACCCCAGGGATTTTCCTACATTCAAAGACGAGGTGGTGATCAGGGCGACGCAAGCAATCAATGCTGGAAAAGCAAAGATTAGGCGATAATCAAAAGAAGAAGAAAATAAATAACATCCCAACCAGGTAGCGGCCGTCAACGTAGTATAAATTTCAAGGAAACTCTTTACATAAGACTGACAGCGATTGGCCAAAAATTCTCTCCATAGCCCCGAAAAACCATGGTTAAGAGCTACCAAAAAAGAGATTGTGATCACGGTAATCTTAATGGCGATGAGCAAGGCTGCATTCAGCGGTGCGGGCCAATGGGCCCATTGATGGCTTAATAGCTGTGATATCTGAAACAGTGTTGAGGTCATAAAACCATGGGCCAATACACCCTCTCCTGGATCGGGGGCCTTGCTTCCATAGCGCAATAGCCAAGACAAAGCCGACAGCATCCCCAGGCTCGCACCGACCAAAACCATCAAGGCCTTGGGGCGAACCCGACGCCAGCGGAGCCAATCTTGAACAACCCAAGCCCAAAGGCCAATAACCGGATAAACCTTGCAAGCTACGGGGAGAAAAGAGAGCAAGCCTACAAAAGGCAAAACCCAACGCCCAGACAAGGCAAGCAAAGCACAAAGAGCAGTAATATTAACAAATATAATAATATCTAGATTGGCCCTTTCCAGCCCAAGCTGAAGAGGAAATCCCAACAGCAAGAGACTCAGCAACAGGTCTCGAATCCAGCCAGATCGGAACAAACAGCGCATCTGGGCCACCAGCAAGAGCACCAGGGTCAAACCAAAACTGAACCCCACCATGCCTGTTTGGCGCAAACCAAGACCCAACGCCCTGGCCGCATCAACCGAAAAGGCTGGATACCCCAGACCTCCATGACGCCCATAGGGATCACACCCTGGATCCTTACCGGCCGCGATGGCCGCCAGGTCATGGCCACATTCACTTAAGGCAGTGACCCAACGCAGGTCCGCAAAGGGTGGGAACATGCGGAAGGACCCCAGCATGGGGAAGGCATTCTGCTGCCAGGGTTCCAGGAACGCCGAAACAAAGAGCGAACTGATGACATAGACAAGAGCACCAAGAACCAACAGTGAGCAAATCACGCGACCCAATTCAGCCCCGTTGAAAGCGGAACCAACGCGGCTTTTTTGAGATGTCACGACTGGCCCTTGGCGAGATAGCGCTCGATTTGTTCCAGGCAGAGCTCCCTTGAGGATTCACCTTCATGGAACCGCCGGTACCACTGGGTGGTTTCAGCCACGGTGGTGGCAAAATCCCAACGCGGGCGCCAACCAAGCTGATGAAAGGCCTTGTCCGTCGTGAGATCCAACCTTCCCGCTTCATGGTTGGCCAGGGGATCGGATGCATCACGCCAAGTCCCAGGCCAATGCTCCAGTAAGCCCTCAACAAGCCGTTGCACCGGGCGATTGGCCTCCCGGTCAGGTCCAAAATTGAAAGCGGAAGCCAAGGCTGAATCGCCGTGCAAGCGTTCTGCCAACAGCAAATACCCCCCCAGGGGTTCAAGCACGTGCTGCCAGGGGCGGGTGGATTGAGGCGAGCGAACGGCGATCGTTTCGGCCGCCATCAAAGCCCGGATCGCATCGGGCACGATGCGGTCCGCGGCCCAGTCCCCTCCACCGATCACATTGCCGGCACGGGCCGAGGCGATGCGCAGATCGGAGCGCTGGTGAGGTGCTGAACCGCAGAAACTGGAACGCCAGCTGGCGATGGCGATCTCGGCCGCTGCTTTGCTGCTGCTGTAGGGGTCGTGGCCACCGAGGGGATCCTGCTCCCGGTAGCCGAAATCCCACTCGCGATTGTCATAGACCTTGTCCGTTGTGATCAACACCGCCGTGCAGGGATCGGGCAACTGGCGCAGGGCCTCCAGCACATGGCAGGTGCCCATGACATTGGTCTGCCAGGTGAGGAGGGGTTCCCGGTAACTGCGCCTCACGAGGGGCTGGGCCGCCAGGTGAAAGACAACCTCAGGCCGAAAGGCCTGGAGACGCTGGACTAACCGCTCGAGATCCGCCAGATCAGCCCTTTCGTCATGGGCCAAATCGGCAGCAAGGCCAAGATCTTGATAAAGGGGGACTCCACCCGGTTCCTGGAGGGGGTCAAGGGCATAGCCCTCGACAACGGCTCCCCAGTGCAGCAACCAAAGGGCCAACCAACTCCCCTTGAAACCGGTATGACCACTCAGCCAGACGCGACGACCGCGCCAGAATTCTGGCTGACCAGAAGAATGCATGATCAAGCAAATAAAGGAGTGTGGAGACGTTGAATCACGGCTGTACCAACAAGAGCGAGGGGCGACGAGCCGTGATAATCGTACTTAAAACAATCACAAAAAGCCCCGAAGCATAGAAAGGAATCAAGACGAACTCAGCAATCGCATCAATACCAAGGCGAATGAGTGGATCTTGATAACCATAAGCAAAAAAGGGAATGAGCATGGATGCAAGCATTGCAATGAGGAGCAACGTCAAACCCCGTCTTTGCATTAGGCCTGTCTGACCGCTAGGACTGAGTTGAATGGCCCGTGCAATAAATATAAGCATGGGGAACAGAAAAATCATGCGATAATCATAGGAAATAGTAACTATGTAGCAGCCAAGCCACAGCGATGTCATGGAAACAACAAGAGTACGATAAAAATTGCTCAGCAAGCTAGTGCGTTTGAATTTGGCTGCTTGAACTTCTATGGCGTTCGCTAAAATATTGAACAACCTGAGGCGATAAGCCATATAAGCGCCGCAGGCAAGCATCAAAATCTTCATCCCAAAAGCGATTTTGATCAGCAATCTGCCACTGGCGGAACCGAAAGCCTCAATTACAGCATTATTCAGATAGCCCAATGCCATTAAACCATGGCTGGACAGCCCACCGCCAGCAACCGTAACTCCAGTTCCACCGTTGGCAGCCCAAGGCAATGAAAGCGCTAAACCAATGCATGAACCGATTAGCAAAACGAGCCAGGGCGGGACTGGATGCGAAAGACTTGGTTTTTGAGGCAAACCATGAAGCATCAAAGCAAAAAAAGCAAAAAATGGATAATACTTCAATGCAATAACGAGAATTATTAGAGGGAAAAGCCAAACAAATGCATGGGAAGAAAACAGCAACACGCATAGGTATAAAAGCAAAAATATCAAAACATCGATATTCATCCTCTCCAGGCCCAGTTGGGCAGGGAAACCTATAAGAAATAAACTGCCTACAATTATCAAAAGCCACCCAGAACGCAAAGAAGAACGCATCTGGGACAAAATAACACCAATAAAACTAAAAGAAATCACCAGGGAAATCAGGGAAGCATGGACACCATTAACCCCCAAGAAGCGGGAAAACCAAATCGACATCGGTGGATAGCCGATGCCATGTCTTCCAAAGGGGTCACAGCCAACCGACTTGCCTTCATAGAGCGAATTAAGATCTACATTGCAACCACTG
>Ga0304728_1002221_pt1 | contig 12659 bp, 8 predicted proteins | sample C_130625_MF_Meta_FD_190476 | JGI IMG/M metagenome (GOLD analysis project Ga0304728, IMG submission 190476) | Freshwater microbial communities from Lake Croche, Canada to study carbon cycling - C_130625_MF_MetaG (v2) (version 2) | ecosystem: Environmental > Aquatic > Freshwater > Lake | place... | reverse complement strand
TCTCTTTGCACCTCCCCCACGAGAAAAATTTGAACAGAAGGCAAAGCTCTATCTTGTTCCGTCTACATTTGGAGAAGACCTCGAACCAGATGAGATGCCAGTACCGACATCAGCATCTGAGCTACCTGATATCCATGCCTGGACGATGAAGTTCATTGTGAGCGTTGTTGAAATCTGGGCAGGAAGAAGACAGCCAGCACAGTTAATTCGCTGGTGCCATCGTGTGATTTATATGGAACTGCTGAAGAATTCTGGGAGCCAGAAGGAGATTGGAAAGATTAAAAGCATCCATCAATCTCAACCGCTAGATGGCATATGTGAAAACACAGTCTTGGTTCGTTACGGAAATCGCTTACGTGCCGTTGTGATTCGCTTTGAAGGTGTCGATGGTCGCTGGCTATGTACAGCGTTGCAGATGCTCTGATGCGAGAAAGTTAAGCGGCGCCGTGGCAGCGCTTAAATTTCTTGCCAGATCCACATGGACATGGGCTGTTACGCGAAACATCAGTCGATGTAGCAACACCATTTTCATCAGCTGCTGTGTACTTGAGTTGTTGAGCCTGAACCGGCTTCTCTTCGACACCCCGCGCCTTTACCTCTGAACCATCGCCTTCGATAGTGACTTCCACATTGAAGACGAGGCTAGCTAACTCTTCTTTAATAGCATCCATCATCGCAGAGAAGAGTTCGTACCCTTCGCGCTGATATTCAACTAATGGATCACGCTGCGCCATCGCACGAAGCCCGATACCTTCTTGTAGGTAATCCATCTCGTAGAGATGTTCGCGCCATTTGCGATCGAGAACTGAGAGCAAGACTTTCCGTTCAAGTTCACGTAAGACTTCTGTACCCAGCTCTTCTTCACGAGCCTTATAAGCCTTTGTTGCATCATCAATGATGCGAGATTCAAGGAAATCAACATCGAGAGCTGCCGCAGATCCAACTTCAGTCAGAATCTGTTCTGGCGTAAATGAAATCGGATAGAGCAGCTTGAGGGCAGTCCAGAGTTGTTCGAGATCCCAATCTTCGCCATAGCCTTGTTGTGATGCAGCGTGAACGTAGGCAGAGAGTGTGTCAGCGACAAAGTCATTGACTTGTACGCCGAGATCTTTTCCTTCGAGAACTAACCTACGCTCGCCATAAATTACTTCGCGCTGACGATTCATGACATCGTCATATTTCAAGACATTCTTACGAATTTCAAAGTTCTGCGCCTCCACTTGAGTCTGGGCAGATCTAATTGCATTAGAGACCATCTTGGATTCGATAGGTTCATCTTCAGGAAGACCTGCAGCAGCAAGAACACGTTCGACAATGCCGGAGTTAAAGCGGCGCATCAAATCATCTTGCAGCGAGAGGTAGAAGCGAGATTCTCCGGGATCGCCTTGGCGACCAGAACGTCCGCGTAACTGGTTATCAATACGGCGTGATTCGTGGCGTTCGGTGCCTAAGACATAAAGTCCGCCGAGCGAGACAACTTCTTCATGTTCTTTCGCAATGGCAGCTTTCTGCTTTGCGATTTCAGCAGGCCAGGCCGCTTCGTACTCGGTTGGATTATCAACTGGTGAAATCCCACGACGTTGTAATTCAAAATCAGCCATGAATTCTGGATTGCCACCAAGCATGATGTCAGTTCCGCGACCTGCCATATTGGTAGCTACAGTGACAGCACCTTTTGTACCTGCGCGAGCAACAATTGCTGCTTCTCGTTCGTGGTGCTTAGCGTTGAGAACTTCGTGAGGAACTCCAGCTTTTTTGAGGAAGGCAGAGAGTTCTTCTGATTTTTCTACGCTGACAGTTCCGACAAGAACAGGTTGCCCTTTACGGTGGCGCTCGACAATATCGCGAGTAACGGCGGCAAACTTTCCAACTTCGGATTTGTAGACCAAATCTGGTTGATCAATACGTTGCATATCGCGGTTAGTTGGAATTGGAACAACCCCGAGCTTATAAATCTGGTGGAATTCTGAAGCCTCAGTCATGGCAGTACCAGTCATGCCGGAAATTGTTTGGTAGAGACGGAAGTAATTCTGCAATGTGATCGTCGCCAGAGTCTGGTTCTCATCTTTAATTTCAATACGCTCTTTAGCTTCGAGAGCTTGGTGGAGACCTTCGCTATAGCGACGTCCAGCCAGCATACGTCCGGTGTGTTCATCGACAATCAGTAATTCGCCATTCATGACTACATAATCTTTATCGCGCTTAAAGAGTTCCTTGGCACGTACTGAATTATTGAGATACCCAATAAGGGTCGTATTCGCTGCTTCGTAAAGGTTATCAATCTTGAGAAGTTCCTCGACCTTGGTAACGCCTTCTTCGAGGATTCCGATGGTCTTCTTCTTCTCATCGACTTCGTAATGCTTATCGCGATCAAGCTTGGTGGCGATATTGGCAAATTCGACGTACCACTTGGTGGCCTTATCTGCGGGCCCACTAATAATCAGCGGCGTGCGCGCTTCATCGATAAGGATTGAGTCAACCTCGTCGACGACTGCGAAGAAGTGGTCGCGTTGGACACAATCTTCGAGAGACCACGCCATATTGTCGCGTAGGTAATCAAAACCAAATTCATTATTTGTACCGTATGTAATATCTGAAAGATATGCAGCGCGACGTTCTGCAGGTGTCATGCTGTTAAGGATTACCCCAACTGTTAAACCAAGGAAACGATGGATACGTCCCATCCATTCGCTATCGCGCTCTGCGAGATAGTCGTTGACTGTAACAACGTGAACGCCTTTACCGGCCAGCGCATTGAGATAGGAAGGCAGAGTTGCGACGAGAGTCTTTCCTTCACCGGTACGCATTTCTGCAATATTTCCTGAGTGCAGCGCTGCGCCACCCATTATCTGCACGTCGTAATGGCGTTGCCCCAAGGTGCGTTTGGCAGCTTCGCGAACAACTGCAAATGCTTCAGGTAGGAGATCGTCGAGAGTTTCACCTTTTTCAAGGCGAGACTTAAATTCAGTTGTCTTGGAGCGCAATTGCTCATCAGAGAGTGGGGAGATAGAGACTTCGAAAGCGTTCACCTGGTCGACGATCTTGCTGAGATCGCGAAGAATTTTTCCTTCGCCGGCTCGCATGATTCGATCGAGAATTGAAGCCATCGGTCTACCTTCCAGTTGCTGTACTGCAGGACGCTAAATCAACCCTCTTATACTAGGGGTTCAGCGACGCAGGCAGTTACGGCGGCTGCGACCTCAATCCCCTTCTCGCGAAGGGCGCGTGCGGCTTCATTAATAGTTGCCCCGGTTGTGACGAGGTCGTCAATCAAAATGGCCTTTCCACTGAGATATCTCAGGGATGTCAGCGCTCCACTTATATTTACAAATCTATCGTGAGCAGCCAGTGATGATTGATCTCGGACCACCCTGATGTGACTTAGATTCTCATATGTTGGTAATCCAGATATCTCTGAAAGTTGATGCGATAAATCTGTAATGAACTGTCTTCCGCGAATTCGTGCCATTGATTTTCTCGATGGGATTGGTACCAAAAGTCCTTCTCCTTGCTCCTTGATGCAATAACGCAGCGCGTGCGTAAGCGCATTGACGATGAGGTTATCTGCGCTACTGAGGCCACGCTCTTTTGCCGCAAGAATTACCTTTCCAGCAATGGGTGAATATGGAATTGCCGAATAGATGGGAAAGTGCGGAGAAGTATGCGACCACCTGCGATATATATGTGGATGCCAATACCGTCTACAGATCGAACAAATTTCTAAGCCGAGCGCTGAACAGCCAATGCACCGACTAGGAAATATTAGCTCTTGAAGGGAGCGCAGACTTTTCACTCATGGATTATGAGTGAGAATTAATGAATTGCTAGAGGTAGAAATTTTCTTCGTGGAAATCTTCTGGCGTGCTCTTGATTGGACGACCATTAATCGAATCGCCGGCAATACGTGGCAAAGTGAGTACAAAGTGTGCACCTTTGCCAGGTCTGCCCCAGGCATCGAGTTCGCCATTGTGTAATCGCGCATCCTCAAGAGCGATGGAAAGCCCCAAACCTGTACCACCACGAACTCGTGCTCGTGAAGGATCAGCCCGCCAGAAGCGATCAAATACTCGAATGAGGGCGGATTCATCTAGCCCAGAACCAAAATCACGCACTCCAATTCCGACCTCGGTAGCGGTTGCAACGATAGTTACGACAACTTCTTGATTATCGGCATGGTCGAGCGCATTCGATAACAAGTTACGCATAATTCTCTCGACGCGGCGTATATCCGCCTTGATGGTGACGATATCTTCGTTAGCTACAACTCGAATACCTGAATCAGTGTCGGTATCGCCTAGCTCGAAGTCCTTAATGCAACGTTTTACAAGAGCGACGAGATCAAAATCAACAGGTTCGAGTACCGCAACTTCTGCATCAAATCTGCTGACTTCTAGGAGATCTTCAAGGAGCCGTTCGAAGCGCTCAATTTGGGCAGAGAGTAATTCGGAACTTCGGGCAACCAAAGGCTCAAAGGATGTTCGTTGGTTATAGATGACTTCAGAGGCCATTCGCAGCGTTGTGAGAGGCGTGCGGAGTTCGTGTGAAACATCTGAAACAAAGCGCTGTTGGACGCGCGATAGGTTTTCTAGTCGAGAGATTTGCTTCTCAATGGATTGCGCCATTTCATTATATGAACGCGCCAATGTTGCCATCTCATCTTCAGATTTGACCACCATGCGCTGGCTGAAATCGCCCTCGGTGAACTGATTTGCAATGCGAGCTGCTTCACGGACTGGACGAACTACTTGGCGCACGACCAGGAATGTAATCAAGGCGATAAGAAGAATTAACGCCAGACCAGCAACAAGGAGTGAGTTCTTAATGAGTTCGAGAGTTGCTTGCTGGTTACCTAATGAAAAGACGATATACATTTCGTAGAGTCCACCCGATGGAATGGTGACTCTCTTACCTACTACCAGCGAACTTTCAGCTCCGCCAGATTTCTGCTTGATATCGGCATAGGCGTACTTCACCTCGCTGCTCTTTGCTACTTGCTGACGCAAGGATTGAGGAATTGATTGTGGGTCGACGAGCTCTGATGACATCTCATACGAGGTGGTTGTGGGCGCTGTTCGAGCGGAACGAACGAATGCAATTTCGTGTCGCGCCTCTTTCACAATCTGGGTTGTGGAGTTGACGATGATATCCGCCAGTATTTTTTTGCGTGCTTCGACTGTTGAATTTCGAGAAATCACTAACTTATATTCAGCATCAAAGAAGGTGAACTTGGATTCAGCTATCGAAGAGGAGAGCCCGGCGGATCGAATTCCATCCGATAGCCGTGAATACAACGCTGAACCTGCCAGTGATACAACTCCGAGTGAGAGAAGAACTGTCGAAAGAATTACTTTGGTCGCAAGTGATTGCGCAAGTGCCTGACGAATACCCCTCATAGCAAGAGTGCCCTTTACGCTGGGCCGCCCGCCTTATATCCAACGCCACGAACTGTCATAACGATTTCCGGGCTCTCGGGATTGTGTTCCACTTTAGAGCGAAGGCGTTGCACGTGAACATTAACAAGACGGGTATCTGTGCTGTGGCGATAGCCCCAGACTTCGCTTAAGAGCGCATCGCGAGTAAAAACCCGACCTGGATCTTTGGCTAGCGCAACCAAGAGATCGAATTCGAGTCGCGTAAGTTGAATCAACGTTGTTCCGCGATGGACTTCATGCGCCGTCACATCGATAACCAAGTCGCCAATCGTGAGTAGCCCAGTGATATCGGCATTGGTTCGACGTAAACGTGTTCGAATTCGAGCGATGAGTTCGGCCTTATCGCGGAATGGTTTCTGCATATAGTCATCTGCGCCTGCTTCAAGGCCGCGCACAATATCTTGTGTCTCACCTTTAGCACTAAGCATGACTATAGGAACCATAGATTCTTGCCTAATTAATCGGCAGACCTCGATGCCATCAATTCCGGGCAGCATCACATCGAGTAAGACAAGGTCTGGAGGATTATTTCTAAATACCTCCAGCGCCTCGTCTCCACGACTTACTAGATCTACATCGAAGCCGGAACTTGTGAGAACAATTCCAAGCATTTCTGCTAGGTCTTGATCGTCATCGACGACCATAACCAGAGTCATTTAGGAACCGTGCTCCCAAGAGTTGAGGTACATATCTTGTGCTGGTGTGAGCACATCGATACGTCCGCCCATTGACTTGAGTTTGAGTGAAGCAACTTCCTTATCGATATATGTAGGAACTTCGTGAACACCTGCAGGAAGATTCTTGGCTTCCTTAACAAGGTATTCAGCAGTAAGTGCCTGATCAGAGAATGACATATCCATTACTGATGCTGGGTGGCCTTCTGCAGCTCCGAGATTGACTAGACGTCCTTCTGCGAGGAGGAGCAGACGACGTCCATCTTTCATGACATATTCATCGGTCTGGTGGCGCATCTTGGCATTCTTCTTCACTGAATTCTGTTCGAGGTAGGCAACATCGATTTCGATATCGAAGTGGCCAGAGTTAGCCATGATTGCGCCATCCTTCATAACCGCGAAATGTTCGTCGCGAAGTACATCGCGGTTACCGGTGACGGTAATGAATACATCTCCGACCTTTGCTGCATCGATCATTGGCATCACGCGGAAGCCTTGCATCATGGCATCAAGTGCCTTTGTAGGATCGATTTCAGTGACAACGACATCTGCACCCATACCCTTAGCGCGTTCTGCAACACCCTTACCGCAGTAACCAAAGCCGGCTACGACAACGATGCGCCCCGCAAGGAGGAAGTTAGTTGCGCGAAATACAGCATCGAGAGTTGATTGACCTGTTCCGTAACGGTTGTCGAACATGTGCTTTGTATCGGTGTCATTGACCGCAATCATTGGGAATGTGAGTGCGCCATCTTTAGCCATCTGGTTGAGGCGGATCACGCCAGTAGTTGTCTCTTCGCATCCACCAGTGATATTTGGAAGAAGTTCTTTACGGGTTGTGTGAAGCGTGTTGACAAGGTCGCAGCCATCATCAAATACCTGATGTGGTTCGATATCGAGAGCTGCATTGATATGTGAGTAATAGCCATCACGATCAACTGAGTTACGTGCGAATACTGAGATTCCGTATTCGTGGACAAGTGCGGCAGCTGTGTCATCCTGCGTTGAAAGTGGATTGGATGCACAGAGTGCAATCTCTGCGCCACCTGCTTTAAGTACGCGCATCAAGTTTGCTGTCTCAGTTGTTACGTGCATACAGGCTGCAATACGTACGCCAGTAAATGGCTTTGATTTTTCAAAACGTTCGCGGATTTGAGCAAGCACAGGCATATTGCGCTCTGCCCACTCAATCTTCAAGCGGCCAGCGGCGGCAAGTGAAGCATCTGCAATGTCGTGCTTTGGAACAGTGTTAACAGTTGTCATATATATCTCCCTAGTAAAAACGGCTGTTTTTTCTCGCTTGACCTTCGGCGTAGGGCTCTACTGTGCTAGTCGGCAATGGGGATAGCGTACTAGTTAAGAGATTAATACGAGGATGTCGAGGTCTCCCCGAATGGTGTTAAGTACATCATCCCGCACCTTCTTCATCTGGCTCGCCGTTGAAGCCTCAACGTTGAGTCGAAGGAGGGGCTCAGTATTTGATGCGCGCAGGTTGAACCACCAGGTATCGCCATTGATAGTAAGTCCATCTAGGTGATCGACCTCGACGCCGGCTTTCTTTCCATAGACCTTTTCGATGTAGTCCATGGCTTTCTGCGCATCTGCCACAGTTGAATTTATTTCACCGCTTGAGTGATAGCGATTAAATGGGGCCAGTAATTTCGAGAGAGTTATCTTTCTTTCACCAAGAGCGGCTATCGCGTGCAGCGCTGCCAACATTCCAGAATCTGCTTTCCAGAAGTCACGGAAGTAGAAATGTCCAGAGTGCTCTCCCCCGAAGACAGCATTGGTTTCAGCCATCAACTTCTTAATATAGGAATGTCCGACTCGGGAGCGAATTGCAGTTCCACCATTTTCTTCCACGACCTCCTTGACGGCGCGAGAAGAGATTAAGTTATAGATAATATTTGATGATGGGTAGCGCGCCAGCTCGCGAGTTGCGATGAGTGCGGTGAGAGCTGATGGATTAACGAGCTCACCCTTTTCATCGACCAAGAAGCAGCGATCTGCATCGCCATCGAATGCCAAGCCGATATCAGCGCCATGTTTCTTCACGGCTTTCTGCAGATCTTTTAAGTTCGCAGGTTCGATGGGGTTAGCTTCGTGATTTGGAAAAGTTCCATCTAATTCAAAGTACATCTCGATGACTTCAGCGTTCAGGCGCTGAAAGACTGCAGGGGCGGTGTATCCGCCCATTCCATTACCAGCATCGATCACAATCTTGAGTGGGCGAATCTCAGCGACATCGACCAGAGTAAGTAAGTGATCTACATACTCTTCGAGCATATTGCGTTCTTTCTCAACTCCAGCGCTGCGCATCGCCATCGGAGTTCCTTCTGTGACAAATTTTTCGATAGTCAGCAAACCAGATTCTTTACCGATAGGACGTGCTCCACTGAGACAGAGCTTTATTCCGTTGTATGCAGCCGGGTTATGACTTGCCGTAAACATCGCTCCGGGAAGATTCAATTTTCCTGAGGCGAAATACAACATATCTGTTGAAGCGAGTCCGATGCGGATGACATCAAGCCCTTGCGATGTAACGCCAGCTGCGAATGCGGTTGCCAGCGTGGGTGATGATGGACGCATATCTTCACCGATAACAACGGTGCCAGGTTCGCGCTCTAGTTCGAGGAAACGCGCAACAGCCACGCCCGTTGCAAATGCAAAATCCGCAGTGAGCTCTTTATCAACCAGGCCACGGATGTCATATGCCTTGAAAATAGATGGACTCATATAAGTATCGTATGGATAAAGGTATTGGAAAGGGAAATTACGACGGAACTGCGCGCAGGTGTCCGCGGCGCCCTACATTGCCTGGTGCTTGTGCAGCAGTTGTTGCTGCTGTTTCTTCTAGCGGAAGCTGGGCAACTTCCCGAACTGCATCTGCAATTGCCATTAAATCATCGTCACTTGGTCCAGTTGTATCGAGATCAATAGCTTGGCGAATTACCTGCCATCCGTTGGGCACGGTCAGTCGAGCTGAATGTTTTTCGCAGAGATCATATGAATGTGGTTCAGAGAATGTTGCGAGCGGTCCTAAAACCGCAGTGGAGTCAGAGTAGATATACGTCAGCGTCATTGACGCTGTTGCACGACAACTGACACGCGAACAGACGCGTCCGGTACGTACCTGTGTACTCATAGCAAGAAGATTAGTGGTGGTCAGATAAGAAGTTAGGGATTGAGCACTCGAATATTTGAAGATGGCACAAATGACTTAGTGAGCTTACTTCCGGGGTTGAGTGGAATATATCCATACCCACTTGAGGAGGAGATGAGTGCCGCCCCTGAGGTACCGGAAGAGATGGCGCTAAAGCGAACTGATCGAAGATTTGCAGGGGCTGCAAAGGTTGCAATATCTTGGTCGGAAATTTTCACAGTCTTCGTAGAACCATTTGTGTAAGTCAGATCAAGTTCCACTGAGATGGAGCGGCCAGTAAAGACCAGCGTTGGCGATAATCCGGTTGTAGCCAAGGTAAAGTCTGAGAGTTCATCTGCAGCGGTGCTCCAGACAAAGTCGCTCTTCCCGCTTGCGACAGTCTTGGAGAATACTGAAGCGAGGATCGGCTGATCTGAAGAGATATGAAGTGCAAATACTCCAGATGCCATCGTGATATCCATCGGAATCTCTACGACTTTCTTATGCGCCACGGTAATGCCATCTATTCCCACCGGTGAGAATGTGCCATCGGTAGAGCGAATCTCAGCCGAAATGTGCGCATCGACATCTCCAGGAATGAGAATTCTGAGGATATGCGGAGTCGAAGTTTTCTTACTGGCTTGTTGGGGAATTGCAGGAATTTGAATCGATGTAGTTGGATTTCCGGTCGAATTTACGAGATCGCCACCTAAGGCGCGCAACCCTTTACCGCGTTCGTCAACAACAAATCCATTTACTCGCCCAGATCGCGTGAGTAAATGAATCGCAATTGTTTTTGCACCGGGTGCAAGTGTGGGAAGTGCAATCTGCTGATAAGAATTTGCCTTTAAAGAAATTACCTCGGGGTTGAGTGCACTTTTTTCAGTAAAGATAGTTATTTCAACGAGAGCGCGACCCAAACCACTATTTACCAGATTGAGTGAACCCTTTGAGGTGATATCGGCAGTGGCACCGATAAACCATTGCGATGAAATCGGTGAACTACATGGAACCGAACCAGCCCATACCCCAGTATTTACTTGCCACGCAATGGGAGTCACAGATCCCGCTTCAATCACAGCAGCTTGTGACGCTAACGCATAACGCGAGAATCCAACTGGAGAAGTTGTCAGCGAAGAAGTTCCAGTTTTGCGAGCCATAGTTTTTTGTGATGTAAGTGAGATGGCAGTTGCAAGACCAGCAGTGTTAGGTGGGCAAACCACTGCTGGATAGGACTCTTTGAATCTGCTCGTTGAGACAGTGTGGTTGAGAATATTGCTCAGCAGGATCACCGAAATCGTAAATGCGAGCAGCGAGATTATGCGTTGTTGTTTCATGCCAACACCGATTCAGAGATCTCGCTCTTACGACGACCAGCAGGAAGGGCAAGCACTACTACGGTAACCAGAACGATGAGAAAGAATGAAATCCAGGCACGTCGTTTAGTTCCGTCATGGTAGATAGAAATATCGCCGCCAGTAGTGACGGCAAAGGTTGGGAGACCATGATCATCTCGTGCCTTTTGTAGGCGATATCCATTCTGCATAATCTGCCACGAGCCACTGTAATTTTCTGTCAACGTGATAGTTCCGGGGCCCGGTACATAAGTACTCACGCCTTTAAATGGCAAGATAGTTATTTTGCCTGAATAGTCTGTATAAATAATTCTTCCCGTATCTTGAATGACCCGCCATACGATTCCAGCGCTCGTTGATGACGTTCGATTAAATCCACCAAGGCCATCGATTGTCTGGGCAATTTTAAGATCTACCGGACTCTTGAGAAAGACATATTTAATTCCATATGTAGCAAATACCTTGCTCGATGAGACTCCGGTGTTATCTACTAAACCTTCTATTGCCGCCGTAATATCAGAGTTATCTTTCGGTACGAGTTCAGTTTCTCCTAGCGATATCTCTCTGCCTCGCGAAATGTAATATGAAATCGCGATCTCACCGTTGTGGTTATAGGGGCGTAAGACAACAGTCTTGGCATCTTTCTCAATAGATAGAAATGCTGGCAGCACTTGAGAAGATGATGTGCGTAATGGTGAGTCTGCACCGGCGCTGGCTAACCAGAAGATTGAGGTAGCTGTGTATGCGACGGTAACTGCCAAGATTGCGGCGATTGAGATGTGGCGGAAATTTAAATTAGATTGTTCAAGTCGAGCCTTGATCTTGTCGAACATCACCACGGCCGCTGTAATCGAAAGTAGCGTTGCTACTGCAATGAAAGTTCCCGCGAAGGCGCGCGCTGAATCTGTAGAGCCATTTCCGGTGACAGTAAGAGAGCCGACCAGAGTTCCGCCGAGGATGAATGCCAGCCCCAACATTGCGAATCTGCGAGCTGCGGTTGATGAGAAATATGTGACCAAGAGGATTACTGAAATGGGACTGAGGCACCACCACGGAAGTGAACCAGGTCCCCCAGGATTAGCAATCAACGCAAGATTGGGTCCACCACCGGCAAGTGCGAATCCAATATCTCCCCATAACTGGGTTGGATGTACAAAGAATGAGAACGATCCAGGAGCCGAAAGTAGAAACGGAATAACAATGAAAGTCATGCGTCGCTTGAGGCGTTCGAGAAAGAGGCGATCGCGGTAATTACGATGAGCTGCGATCAAATCTTTGGTAATCGTAAACGCAACTCCCAAGCCAATAATCAAAAGTACCGATGGATTGAAGGCGAAGAGGATCCAGATAAAGAGTGAGTACGCGAAAACACTGCGCCACGAGCGGTTTTCGATATCTATCCATTGTCCAAGTGCGCCGATAAAGAATGGAATAAGTGCCAGAAAAATAACGACTCCCAGGCGCCCTGAATTAATTGCCGCTAAAGAGACTGGTGACAAGGCATAGAGCGTGGCGGCCCCTGATGCGAGCCACTTATTTGAAGTGTATCGGCTGAGATATTTATTAGATGTGAAGAGCAAGATAAAGGGAGCGGTGAGAAAGAAGAGCGTAATGAAGAGCGCGATATTTCCCAATGTCACTACGGAAGCAAGAAGCAGTAGCAGAATCCATGGAGGTGTCGATAAACCACTTCCCATTCCGATTTCATGCCAACTGGAAAGATAGAGCTTTACCAACTCTTTATAGTGATGTGGAGATTGCGCAAGTGCTCCGCCAGAAATGGGGCCCAGTCGATGGCGCGTCCAGATAAGTGTGAGAACTGCAATCAAGGTCGTGGCGGCAACAAGTGGTCGCGTGAAGAGCGATCTCCATGATTGTGTAGTTGCTGGTGTCAGTAAATCTTCATCTTCAATGATTGTTAAATCACTCACCGCAGGTTCAAGATCAGAGTTGCGATCGGGAAGTGCAAAGTCTCGGAAACGATTGAGATTGCGGGCAATCGCACTACGAAGCTGTGTGGCACGAGGTGGAATAAATTCTTGGACGACGCGACTTG
>Ga0304728_1002217_pt1 | contig 12666 bp, 8 predicted proteins | sample C_130625_MF_Meta_FD_190476 | JGI IMG/M metagenome (GOLD analysis project Ga0304728, IMG submission 190476) | Freshwater microbial communities from Lake Croche, Canada to study carbon cycling - C_130625_MF_MetaG (v2) (version 2) | ecosystem: Environmental > Aquatic > Freshwater > Lake | place... | reverse complement strand
CGTGAACAGTCGCAGCGAGCGCACAAATATCGCCGTCGACGGTCAGGAGGTAGTCCATCTGAAAGGTCGCGGCTTTGAACGAGGAAACTCGGGTGTGCACGGTGACAAGTTCGTCGAATCGTGCGGCACGCCGATAGTTGGTGAACAGCTCAAGGACCGCAAAATCGAATCCCTGCGCGCGGATGTCGGGGTAGGGCGTGCCGAGCTCGCGTAGGAACTCAACCCGAGATGCTTCTAGCCAAGCGACATACGAGGAATGGTGAGCGACTCCCATCGCGTCGGTTTCTGCAAAGCGAACGCGAATGTCGAAAGAAAAGGCGTAATCGGCGGGTTGTGTAGGTATGTCGAGGGAGATTCGCATTGTCGGTGATTAGTTGCGAGGTACGTCGATCCAGGGGAGTTCTTTGTCGACACGCGGTTCGCCCGGAAGTCCGAGCACGCGTTCGCCGAGAATGTTTCGTTGGATTTCGGAGGTGCCGCCTTCAATCGAATTCGCCCGAGAGCGGAGGAACATCTTGCGACCGGATCCTGGGGGACCAATGAGTCCGATGTGGTCGGAACGTTTCATTGTGTAGTCGTAATCAATGAGAGCCTTTGCGCCGAGAAGCTCGACACAAAACTCATAGATGTCCTTATTGACTTCGGCGAATTGAAGTTTGGCGATGGATCCTTCTGGGCCAGGGTTGCCGATTCGTCGATTCTGCGAGGCGCGAATATTTGTGAGTCGAAGAACTTCAGCGCTAATCCAAAGTTGCAGTAGCCGATCGCGCGTGACCGCGTTGTGCGTTGACTCGTCGTCGGCCCAGAGGCGGAGCGCTTCCGCGATTGCACCTGATCCTTGCTGCGGCGTTCCGCCGCCTCCACCGCCGATGGTGGTGCGTTCGTTGGCCAGAGTTGTCATCGAAACGCGCCAGCCTTCGCCGACATCTCCGATGCGATCGGAGTCGGGTACTCGAACTTCGGTGAGATACACCTCGTTGAACTCAGCTTCTCCGGTCATCTGTCGAAGCGGTCGAACTTCGACGCCAGGCGCATGCATGTCGAGAGCGAAGTAGGTCAGGCCTTTGTGCTTGGGTGTGTTGGGATCGGTGCGGGCAACAAGCATTCCGCGGTTGGCGATATGAGCAAGGGTGTTCCAAACCTTCTGTCCGGTGATTACCCACTCGTCACCGTCTCTCACGGCGCGGCAACCGAGGCCAGCGAGATCGGAACCGGCACCGGGTTCTGAGAACAACTGGCACCAAGCGTCTTCTCCCGTGAAGATTCGGCGGAGCAAGGTGTCGCATTGCTCGTCGGTGCCGTGGGTTGCGATTGTGGGACCGGCCATAGTGATGCCGAAGAAGAAGCGAGTCTCGATGGCTTTCGCCCCGGCCTCACGAAGGCGTCGGTCGATTTCCTTTTGAAAGGTTGGGGAGAGCCCGAGGCCACCACGCCCGATGGGAAAGTGAACCCAGCCCAATCCGAGGTCGTACTGGCGGCCGCGGAACGTGACCTCATCGGTTGTGGTTGGGTCAAGTTCAGCAAGGAGTGAGGTCAGTCGCTCGTCGACAAGGTTGGAAGCATCTGTGGCGCTCATCTTCGGAAGGTTACCCAGCGGTAATCGGTGGTGTCGTAGTTCTTGGCTCAATCAGAGGGGTTATCGGCGAGCGAGAGTTCTGCCGGTACTATCGCCCAGCGCAGGCCGGGAGCCCCCGGCATGAAGTGAACGAGAGGGTGGTCCATGGCTGAGGTTCGGTTCGACGACATCGATGCGATTAACGCGCTTGCCAGCGATGAGTTTGGTGAGTGGGGAGAATCAATCGAGGTGTCGCAGCAGATGATCAACGATTTTGCTGAGCTCACTGGCGACCGTCAGTGGATTCACATTGACGTTGAACGGTCCCTGAAGGAAAGCCCCTTTGGCGGTCCAGTAGCTCATGGTTTCTTGACCCTCAGCCTCATGCCGAAGCTTGCAACCTTTCCCGTCAAGGTCACAGGTAACGGCAGCGCAGTGAACTACGGAGCCGAAGGCCTTCGTTTTCTTTCGCCAGTTCCTGCAGGTGCCACGGTGCACGCCCGTTCACGCGTTGTGAAGGCAGAAGCCAAGCCCAAGGGCACGCTCATCACCACCGAAGCGGAAATCGCTGCGGAAGGTTCAGATCGTCCGGCGTTGCTCTACAAGATGCAGGTTCTCTACACGCCGCCACGCTGAAGCGGTGTGCGTTAAAAGAACCGCTATCGGGTGAGGCCAGAACCGACGTTGGTCTGGTCGTCGTCGCTCGCTCGTTGTGTTGTCGTTGATCGGGTCCGGAACAACCACCGGGTGACGGTCTCGGCAACAACAGCGAGCACGGCTACGAGTCCTAGTTGATGGGCGAACATGAAGCTCGACGGCCATACGGCTGTTGATCGGTACTCGTGTCCGAACTGAAGACCGGTGTAGAGCAGCACAATTCCGCCGATTGACCCGACGACGACGAGGGCACTAATCGCTGTCCTTCGGCGCGTCCAAAGTAGAAGTGTGGTGATGATCGCCATTGCGATCGCGACGCCAAGACCACCGACGAATGCCGACAGTGCAGTCATTCCAACGAGCACTCCAATGCGAAGTGTTGCACTCGTTGAGTTCGTGAGTTCAGAAGTCACCAACTGGGGGTCAGTCGCCGTTGGGAGCGCACGCACAAGCTTTCGACGACGCCACGCGACCACAAGTGCTGCGGCGCAAAGGCCGATGAACCAGAAGAACGAAAGAGCAAGACCACCCCAAACTGTCTTTTGTGGTGTCCAACTGATGTCGACGGTGAAGGACGTTCCAGTTACCGCAGGATCGATCTGCCATCCGTTTGCGAATCCATCAATGAGTGTTGGTTCGCCCAGTGATTCGCCGCCGCGAACAGTTGCTTTCCAACCGTTCGAAAGCGATTGCCCGAGAACAAGCCAGAACGGATCAGAGGCATTAGCAATATCAACTCGGTACGAATTCTTTCCCGTTGACGTCACCGTTGTGGAAGGTGGGTTCACCGCAGTTGTGTACGGGCCTTGGGGGACTGATCGAAGTTCCATCGCGTCGATGTCGATTGCGCTATCGAGGCCCTTGGCGGTGACGAATAGATGATCTCCAGGCGTCAGCGACTGTGGAGCTTCGGTCGGGCCACAAGGAGCGAGGTCAAGAGCCTCACGGGAAATGGCGTCGGCAACGGTGCCGGTAAGCATGAAAGATTGCTCGGCGCCATCAATGGTGGCCAACCCTGAGCGACACGTTGTCGGAAGCAATGACGGAAGTGGCGCAACGATTGTGGGAAGGCCCAATTCAGCGATTGCTATTGGGAGGATTCGCTGACCGCCGCTAAAGAACTCTTTTGTCGTCACCGGGCGTTCGGCGGCAATCGTGACCCCGATGGTCTTCGACGTAAGTGCGCCGGTGGGAACGTCCACTGTCGCAACATTCCCCTTTTCGCTCACCGTTTCGATCGCAGGCACTTCGACCGGATGAATGCTTCCGTCGTCGAGGGTCAGGTTAAGGACGGTAGGAATGGAGTGCTCTTGATCATTGATGACCGAGAGGTGGAGATGATCGAAGGAGGTTGACGTTGGATTTGTGACGGTGAATGTTGCGCCAACCTGATCGTCGAATTTCGAAGTCCAAGCCGTGGCAAGATCGCCATCGAGGGCGGAAGAAGGGCGGGCCGCAAGGTCGCCCCCGAGGTAATCAACTCCGCTAACAACGGGATAGCCATCGGAAAGTCCGGGACGACCGATGACACTGTCGATGACGGCTCCATTCATGCCCGCACTGAGTCGTGCTCGACCCTGCAGGACGAACCGGCTCGTTGATCCGACACGGAAAATGCGGCGCATCTGGAGTTCGGTGTCTTGGCGGAATCCCTCGACGGGGTTCGAGCGAATGCGAGAGAACAAATAGGAAACATTCGATGACGATGCGGCAAGGTCTTCGACGCCTGCACTCGGCGTGACGATCCACTCTTGGGCGGAAACGCCGGGGACGGTCACTTCCTTGAAACCAACATTCGAGAATCCGATCCAAGAGGCAAGGTTCTTGACGTTTGCGTCGTCGATCCGAATCGTGAGTGATGAAAATGTGTGACTGCCACCGAGGTCAACTCGTTGACCTGTTCCGAGGAACGAATCGTCGGTCATGTCGACGGTCTTCACCGGCACGCCGTCGAGGAGCACGGTTGCTTTCGTGATCCAACGGTTGCCTTGGGTTTGAAGCAAGTCGATGTGGTCGGCAGTGACCGGATGGTTGTAATCGATCACTAGTCGGTTACCGAGAACGTCGCTGAAGCCGCCCGTTGTCCATGCAGTGCGCGGGTCTCCGTCTATCGCATTGAACGGTCGAACTTCGGATGAATAGGCGACGATATTTCCGTAGCTTGTAGCCCTCACGTTTGCGACATCGTCGCCGTACCAGGCAGTTGACTGGTCGGCCGCAGTTTCGCCGGGGAACATTTCGAGGCGAGCGTCTTTTGGATCATCGGTGAGCGGAGTGAATACTGCAGTCTCGGTTGCTCCGTTGTTCTCTCGGAGCGTTCCCCAACGTTGTGCTCGTTTGCGGTTGGTGTCGGTGATAATGAGATTCGGTTTCGATGCACGTATTCCGCGTAGAAGAGAAGCCGACGAGTTCGCAGTCGCTGCGTAGAAAAGCGCGCGCTTGGTCGGAAGCTGATTCCATGTTGCAGCCTCAACGATGCCGTCACCATCGCCAAAGACAACTGTTGGTTGGCTCGTGACTTCTGAACGGAGGAGCGGTCGGACGTTGTCGACTGGGTAGACAACAAGCGGCGGAGTAGGCGTCTGCGAGTTTGGATTCGCAATGTACTGCTCGTCGACCATCGGTTGTCGGGGGTCAGGAGTGTTGACCGTTGGCGCCCCGAACGTGGTTGGTGTGCCGAGTCCGTTTGTGGGCGTTGTCCCGCCGAATTGCTCCCAAAGGTCCGCTGGTCGAGGACCGCGGTATCGCTCGAACTGACTATCGAGACGTAGTAACACATCGGAAGCGGAGAGCAATCGTGCAACCCCCGAAACAGCGGTGGTTTCGCTGATGCCTTCCTGCAACGTGCGATCAAGCGCTCGGATGAGATCAACGCTTGCCGGTGTCCCGTAGGCGGTGATCTCTCGACCAATCCATGGTCGGTCGATGAGGCCCGGTGTCAGTGGATCTTGTGTGTCGCCCCATCGGTACGCCCCAAAGTCAGCGCCCGGAAGTTCGAGAACTCGAAGGTCCTGACTTTGCGCATCAAGCCACGCAGCTGCATCTGTCCAGTACGAGGGGAGTGTCTGCGGGAACTTGAGGTCTGATTGAACAAGCTTCCCGGTCCAGATCGGTGGCAGGTTGAGAATTGCGATGCAGATCAATCCGAGAGGCAGAGCAAGGGCGAGTCGCCGGTTAAGTGGGGCGCTGAATCGACGAATGATTACGGGAATCAGCGCGTCGACGAGAGCGGCCAGAAGTGCAGCGAGACCGAGAGCGACAAGAGGAACAATTCGCGGCGAACTGCGAAGCGCAAAGCCGATCTCGAGTGACGTTGTGTACTTGATGATTGCGCCGACCGGAGAAGGGTCGTTGTAGGGGTATGTCCCGATCGCAAAGACGAGTCCAGCAAAAATCAGAATGACGAAGTACGCGCGATATTTCCAGCGAGTCAGAACAGCGCCGAGCAAGCCAAGCAGCGGGAGGATGAACGACAGAGGAAGCATGATGAGCGCTGTCGTGTAAATCGGTGCAGATTCGATCCAACCAGTGAGACCGTCCCTGCCGTAAAAGCACCAGTAACCAAGCCCGCGCAGAGCCTCGGGCGCGGTTGAAGTTTCGGCGACGGTTTGCACCGTCTCCGTCAACTGAAGGATCGGAAGCCCGAACTTTCCTTGGATGTAGAGGCCTGCAACCCACCACAGCTGGGCTGGGCCTGTCGCTACCGCTATGCGCAAGAGGGACTTGATCGCGTTGCGAAGAGTGGTCTCGTGAGTCGACCAAATCGCGAAAGGCACAAGAACGATTGGTCCAATAAGAACGAAGATGACCGAACTTGCATTGGTTCCTGCCATCGCTGTCACAACTAACGCAAAGAGAACGGGCGCACGCCACGTTCGCTCGAGTAGTGCGCAGAGCATGAGTCCGATCAGCCAAGGAAGCGCGCACCAAGGCGTGAGAATGACCGACATGCGACCCATGTACGAAAGGACGTAAGGGCTGAGCATGTACGCAAATGCTGCGACGGCAGCCCCGGGACCGCGTTGGCCGAGTTTGCGCAACATCCAGAGCGCTCCGGCTCCGGCGAGAAAGAAGAGTGTGCCGAACCACAAGCGCTCGGCAATCCACGTTGGAACACCGAGAGTGCGAAAGATCCAGTACCAAGGACCGAGAGGGAAAAGGTAGCCAATGTTTTGGTGAGTGACGGTGCCTGCATCGATGTGGGAGTCCCACATGAACGGTGCTCGGGCCAGCAGTTTGCTGGGATCGAGGAGGAGGTAGGCCTTGGTGTCGGCGGAGACTTCACCCGGAGCGGTGAGGAGGATCGGGATGTAGGCGAGAAAGGCCAGGACTGCGTATGTCCAACGGTCAATACGTCGAGTTGGGAAAGTCCCACCAATTCCCTGATCGGAATCGTTGCCTGGGCCTATCGCAATTTCCGTGGTGCTCATCTGATGCCGTCACAGATTCCGGCCGCATCGTCATGGCTCAACGCCTTGTCGTCCCTAACCGCGTGAGGGATCGATTGCGTTTTCACTCATTGCAAAGTAGCAGGAGGTGGAGGGCAACTATCGGCGGTTGGGTGCTCGCGACGCACCTAGGAACGCTCGTCAAGGACCATTTTGAGACAGTCAGTTGCCGGGTTGTCTCGCCAGACCATGCTGTCGGCTGGCAGGAGTCCACGCTGGTCGAGTCGATTCATGACCCTGACGACGATCACGCAATAACGGGCCGCGGCGAAGACCTCATGCGCGGAGGTATCCACGACGTCTCGGCCAGCATGAGCGAAATACATCGAGCGCTGTTCGTCACGTGTTGGGTCACCCGGAAGCCGCTCGATACCTGCCAATTCATGCATGGTGCGATCGAACATCAACCACCAGCCCAGATCGAATTCCGGCGGGCCAATGCACGCAGCCTCAAAGTCGGTCAGGCAGGCCGGTTGGGAGCCATTCCAAATGATGTTGCCTGGTCGCGGGTCGCCCCAGCACAGCCCGATGGAGGAGTCGTTAGGTAGTTCTCGCTCAATGATCGTCCACGCCGATTCAAGGAGCGGATGCGATCGACCCTGCAACTCCGATTCTCCAAACGTTCTCCAGAGATGATGAAGGTGTCGAGATCCCGGGGTCACGCCATCGGGCGTGAGCCAATCCAGATCAAGAAGTGATGGGTCGAGTTGGTGCAGGCGCGACATCTGCTCCAGTCCATTACGAACGAGTGAGGTTCGGTCGGTGGCGGAGAGTTCAGTGAAGAAACCATCAACGCTGTAGGGCGGGCTCTCGATCGGGACGACGCCATCGACGTGGTGCATCACAAAAAACGGCGTTCCGAGAACTGACGGATCGTTTTCGTATCCCACGAGTCCGGCGATAGGCAGAGACGATTTGCGGCCAATGCTGTCCATGATCCGGTACTGGATTTCGATTTCGGGCATGGAAAGATCCGACTGTGGCGGATAAACGGCGGGCTCGGGAGTCTCGAGTCGGACCACAAACCGCTGTGAGCCAAGGTCTGCCGATTTCGCAGTGAGAAGAATCGTTTCAGCCGAGAATCCGCCGGACGGTCGACCGTCGGTTTCGACGTGGAGTTCCGCTGCTCCGATCCTGTCTGCGATCCAGCGTCCGAGTGATTCGGTATCCAGGCTTGCGTCAGTCATGAGTCCCCCTCGGGGCCGAACGTAGCAGCGACTCTGTTGTCACGAAGTCGTCCACCTACACTCTGAACCGTTCAAACTTTGGGGGACCCATGACTGATCTCGTCGACAATCCAATGTTGCTTCCTGACCCGGAACCTGCAGAGGTTCGTTACACCATTATTTCTGTCGACGATCATCTCGTAGAGCCCCCCGGGATGTTCGAGGGCCGGTTGTCGTCGAAGTTCCAGAGCCGAGCACCAAAGGTCGTAACCAACGAGAACGGTCACGAGGTTTGGGAATTCGAAGGCCAGCGTTTCACGCAGGTTGGCATGAACGCTGTTGCTGGTCGGCAGAAGAGTATGAAGAATCTCGAACCCACCAAGTTCTCGGATATGCGGAAGGGCTGCTGGGACATCAGCGAGCGAGTCCGAGACATGGACATCAATGGCGTTTGGGCATCGATGAACTTTCCTTCGATGATCACGGGCTTCTGCGGTCGGGTGTTCGCACAAATCGATGACCTTGATCTTGGTTACGCAACAACTCAGGCATGGAACGACTGGCTGTACGAAGAGTGGTGGCAGCCCGCAACTGACCGCATCATCCCGCTCGGTCTTACGTTTCTCGCAGATCCAGAAAAGGGTGCAGCCGAGATTCGGCGGAATGCCGCTCGCGGCTTTGTTGCCGTAACCCTTCCTGAGCGACCACAAAACATTGGTTTCCCCTCGTTGTTCTCGGGTTACTGGGATCCAATCGTTCAAGCGTGTGCAGAAACCGACACAGTGATCGCACTTCACGTCGGATCTTCTGGTGGTTACCCGTCGCCAGCCGACGCACCAGCACTTCAGTTGGGCGCAACGATGTTCGGCCAATTGTCACTAGCGGCGTGTGCCGAATGGTTGTGGTCCGGATATCCGTTGAAATACCCGAACCTCAAAATCACGATGTCTGAGGGTGGCATCGGGTGGGTCGCAATGCTGCTTGACCGACTCGACAACATCGTCGATCGAAGTGGCTACGGCCTTGGTTGGGAAACGCGTCCCGCCGATGTTTTGAAGCGCAACTTCTCGTTCTGCACAATCGACGATCCATCGACCATCGTGACTCGCCATCGCATTGGTGTTGAGAACATCATGTTTGAAACTGACTATCCGCATGGCGACGGCACATGGCCGGACACGCAGCAGGTCGTCGCCGATACCTACGGCGATCTGCCGTCGGATGAATTGCGGGCAATTCTCTGTGAGAACGCCGCTCGAGTTTTCCGACACCCGTTGCCTTCTGAGGTGCTTCCCCGCTAACTCCCGCTTCTATCGGGTCTGTCAATCCAGAATTGCGATCTGTTGATCGGGCAATCAGCGAGTGGCGTACAGATCCGCGACGACTTCGGCAGCGTCGTCGATTGAACCAAACTGAGTTTCCAGAACCCAGGCTCGTTTGAGGTAGAGGTGTGCGTCTACTTCCCACGTGAAGCCCATGCCGCCGTGTACCTGAACGCACGTCTTTGCGTTTTCCGTCGCGGCTCGAGCGGAGGTGAGGCGGGCGCCTGCAACAGCGCGGTCGACTGATCCCACCTCTGGCTCGTCGACCGTGACGCCCGCAGCCCACACTGAAGATCGGGCCATCTCCGTTCGAATCCAAGAGTCGGCCAAGAGGTGTTTGAGTCCTTGGAAGGAACCGATTGGACGGCCGAACTGTTCACGTTCTTTCGCGTACTCAACTGCAAGCATTGTGCTCCCTGAGGCGTTTCCGGAAAGCTGCGCAGATGCCAAGAGTGAACCGCGCTGGCGCCAACTGCGTGCGAGTTCGGCGTCGCCGATGCGTTCGATTTTGGGAATTTTCTCAATGATTGTTATCGGTGTTGTGGGATCGGTCGCGTGACCAATGTCGGTTCCGGAAACGTCAGAGCAGCGAGCAACCCCGACGCCCAGATCGTCGATCACCAAGACAACATCGGATGCTCGGAAGTTTTCAATGACGAGGGGACCATCGTCACCGACGCTGATGATGCACGGTACGACGGAGCCATCAATGACGCCGTCGATAACACCTGCTGCGAGAGTCGCTGCGATAAGCGGTCCGGGGACCAGAGAGGCCCCAAGTGCTTCGTGAACTAGGACAGCGTCAATGAAATTGAGCCCGACACCACCTTGTTCTTCGGGAACGGCGACTCCGAATGTGCCAAGCGCGGCGAGTTCTGCCCAGCGCGATCTGTCGAAACCGTCTGTCTCTCCGAACGATCGAACAGTTTCGATGGCGAACCGATCGGCAGCGAAGGCAGTGATCATCTCGACAAGTGCTGCTTGGTCGTCAGTTGGTTGAAGGTCCATAGTCAGCGCTCCCTGGGAAGACCGAGCACACGCTCGGCGATGATGTTCTGCTGAATTTGGGTGGTTCCTCCACCCAACGAGATTGCGAATGCGTGCAACTTGCTGTGCACGAGCTCGCCTGTCGGTTCTCCTTCGAGATCGTCCATTGAGAGTGATGCGCGATCTAGAACCCGAAGCGCAAGATCACCGAGACGATGTTGTGTCGTTGCAAAAGCCACTTTGAAGCCAGATCCTGAACCCATCACCATGCCGCCACGCGCCCCTTGCGAAACATTTCGTTTCGTAAATGCCCATAACGCATCGAGGTCGGCGCCAATAATTCCGACCTCGCGACGGATGCTGTCGTCATCCCAAAGTGATTTGCCATTGCGACTGGTGCCCTTGCAACGTTGGATGAGCTCTTGAAAGACATTGGTGGTGTCGAGGAGTTCACCAACGAAACCAGTACCTCGTTCGAAACTAAGAGTGACGTTCGCGACACGCCATCCATCGTTTTCGTCGCCGATCAGGTTTGCGACAGGAACTCGGACTTCGTCGAGAAATAATTCAGCAAACTCGGTGGAACCGTGAACGGTGACCAGGGGTCGGACATCTATGCCGGGGAGGTCCATCGGCATGATGAGCCAACTGATTCCTTTGTGCTTGAGTTCGTTCGGGTCTGTACGAACAAGCATTTCGCAGTAGTCCGCTGCCATCGCATGCGACGTCCAAATCTTTTGCCCGCTGACCACGTAATCATCGCCATCGCGGAAGGCTCGAGTGCGCAGCGAAGCAAGATCGCTGCCCGAACCGGGTTCGGAGAATCCCTGACACCAAACATGATCGCCAGTGAGGATCCCGCGAAGGTGATGAGACTTCTGGGCATCGGTGCCTTCGGCGATGATCGTGGGTCCCGCATGCATCTGTCCGACAAAGCCAACGCCGACATCGGGTGCCTTTGCAGCGGCGGATTCTTCGAGGAAGATCAAGTGCTCGGTGGGTGTCGCTCCCCGTCCGCCGTGCTCTGCAGGCCAGTTGATGCCGGCGTAACCGGCTTCGAAAAGCATTCGTTGCCATTGGGCGTCGTAGGAACGACGGCCGGGCCAGTCATCTGGCGATGGGGGACTTGGCACTGACGCAACCGCGCCTCGGAGCCACTCTCGAACTTCAGATCGGAAACTGGCGTCGCTTTCGGAATCGAGTAAGTGCATCAAGAGCCTCGCTGCAGAGCTTGTTGGAAGGGAGTGATCATCGCGGTTCGTTCCACTCGACATTGCGGTCTGAACGTTCGGGTTGGCGGCCGATTTTGAGCGGTCCTAGTGGGGCGTCGCACATGAGGAAACGGGAATAACCATCGGCTGCCCAAAGGACGTCGCGCCACGCAGCGAGGCGGGGGTCGGTGTCGCGGGCCTTTTCAACTTGGGACCATTGCTGCCACTCGGGAATCGCCCAAATGACGATGCATTCGTCGTCGCGACGCATAGAGGTTTTCAGAGCGCCCACAAGTTGCCAGCCAAATGGTTCATGGGCCTCTACTGCGATGTCGCGCACCCTCGACAGAAAAGAATCTGCTCCGCCTGGTTCGACGCGGATCGTGTCGTGGGCGTAGGCCACGCCGGAAACGCCGTCAGCGCAAAGTTCTTCGATGGTGCGGGTCCAGGGGGCGGGAATGAGGACTCGGTCGTAGCCCCCGGATCGAAAATTCGCCGCCTCGTTCCACCACACTTCGAGCTTGGGGTCTTGCAACGTTGGACGGCCGAGTTCATGTCCAAGGGCAACTGCTAACCCGTCGAAGCCGTCTTCCTCCCACATATTGACGACTCGTGGCCAGCGGTCAGTTGTACCCACCACGCCCCAAACGCCAAAACAAAGTTGGCCCCGATCCTCTCGAGCCATCGGGCACCAGTTGGCGGTCATGTGGTGCATGTAGTTCGCACGGTTGGGGCCAATGATGTCGATGAATTCGTGGGTGTAGACCTTGGTATTCACAATTCCCTCGTAGGTGACGCCAACGATTCCTTCAGTAGAGTCAGCGTAGTTCGACGGATTTCTGCGAGATGCTTTCCGCCTGCCAAAGAATTGAACGACACCTATGACTTCCTGGAATTTCGCTGATGTGTGGGAGGCGATTGCTGAGTTGCAGCCGGACGCTCCGGCGCTAATCCGGGGTTCGTCGGTTCGTTCTTGGTCGGAATTTGATCTGCGCTCGAACGCCGTTGCTGCTCGTTTACTGAGAGCGGGACTCACACACCAGTCCCGCGTCGCGCAGTACCTCATGAACTCGATGGAGTACGTCGAGTCACTCTTCGCCACGTTCAAAGCAGCCATGGTTCCGGTGAATACCAACTATCGCTATGTCGCTGATGAACTTGCCTACCTCTGGATCGACGCTGGAGTCGAGGCTGTGATGTTCCACGGCTCCTTTACCGAGGCTGCCTCACAGGTCCGCTTGCGAGTTCCAGACGTGAAGTTGTGGCTGTGGGTTGATGACGGCGTCGGTGAGTGCCCCGATTGGGCCGAACCATACGAGC
>Ga0304728_1002211_pt1 | contig 12693 bp, 9 predicted proteins | sample C_130625_MF_Meta_FD_190476 | JGI IMG/M metagenome (GOLD analysis project Ga0304728, IMG submission 190476) | Freshwater microbial communities from Lake Croche, Canada to study carbon cycling - C_130625_MF_MetaG (v2) (version 2) | ecosystem: Environmental > Aquatic > Freshwater > Lake | place... | reverse complement strand
GGCCGGCGGGCCCTTCCCAGCCGCTTTGCGGGTAGCTGATGGACTTGCGCCGCAGCATCGTTTGGCCCTGGGCTAGGCCATCGACGGCCACGCGCACTGCGCCGCTCTCATATTCAAAAAGCTGCGGGTCGGTCAGGGCCACAAAGGCCAGCACGTCGTGACCAAAACAGCCGTGGATCTCGGCCACATGCGGATACAGGCCGCTATAAAACCCGGCATAAAAATCAACCGCATGGTGCAAGGTGTGCATGGCCGGGTGCTGGTGGTGCGCGGCCATGTCGGCAAACAGAGACACCGGCAAAATCACTTGGTGCGTCACGTCCAGGCCGACCATGGTGAGCTTAAAGCCGGCGCAAAACACCTTGTCCGCCGCATGCGGATCATTCCAGATATTGGCTTCGGCCACAGGCGAAACATTGCCCGGCTCCAGCACCGCGCCGCCCATGAGCACCACGGCGCGCAAAAGCTGGGGCAGGCGTGGCTCAATGTCTAAGGCCAGGGCCACGTTGCCCAAAGGGCCTACGGGCACCAGCGTGATCTCGCCGGGCCGGGCGCGCGCCATGTCCACGATAAATTGCGCCGAGCTGCGCGGATCCAAGCGGCTATCAAAGGCCTCGCGCTGGGGCAGATTTCCCAAACCGTCGGCGCCATGAATGTGCGCGGGCGGCGCCTCGGCGTGCTTGACCAAGGGCGCGGCAACCCCGCGCGTAACCGCAATGTCGGCTCGCCCGGCCAGGGCCAATAGGTACAGCGCATTGGTGGCGGCCTGATCGACAGTCACATTTCCAAAAGTGGTGGTCACCCCCAGCAACTCGATCTCTGGATGCGCCAGCGCGTAGTAAAGCGCCATGGCATCGTCCACGCCCGGGTCGGTGTCGTAAATGACCGCGTGCGGCCGCTGTGGAAAATTGCTCATAGAAAGATCGATTTGGCTCAGGCCGTGGCCTGTTGGCAAGCGTCGCGCAAGCGATGTTCGCCATCGGTATTTGCAGGGCCTTGGGATTGCATAAATGCGGCCACAGCGGCCCGGGTCGGGACACTGGCCTGGGCACCCATGGCGGTGCATGCCAGGGCGGCAGCGGCATTGGCGAGTTGCAGCGCCTGCGCCGGGCCTGCGCCTAACGAAAGCTGCGCCACCAACATGCCGCAAAAAGTGTCGCCGGCGCCGGTGGTGTCGACCGCATCAACGGCAAAGCCAGGCTGAAAAAACCATTGCGTTCCAAAGCGCGCGGCGCTGCCTTGCGGTCCCAAGGTCACCACCACGGCCTTGCAGGGCAGGGCCTGCATGGCCAGCGAAATACTGCTTGCGCCTGGCGAAAGGCTGCGCAACTCGCCCACATTGACGATCAAGATGTCGACCAAGGCCAACAAATCCGGCGAAAGCGTGCGGGCCGGAGCGGCGTTGAGCACCACGGACATACCCGCTGCCTTTGCTGCCCGGGCGCAGGCGGCAACCGTGTCCAGCGGCGTTTCCAGCTGCATCAGCAGGTGGCTAAAGCCCGCCAAGGGTGGTAAGTGGCGCGCCTGCAGGCTGTCATTGGCGCCAGGCGCTACCGTGATGGCATTTTCGGCATTGTCCGCAACGCAAATAAAAGCGGTGCCGCTGGTCTGGTCGGCGCACACATGGATATGCAGGTCAACGCCGGCCGATTGCAGCGAGGTTTTGAGGAATTCTGCATGGCTGTCTGTGCCCAACGCGAGAACCATCTTGGTGCGGACCCCGCCCGAGCGGGCACTGGCAACGGCCTGGTTGGCACCTTTGCCGCCCGCAAACGACTGCACACTGTGGCCCATCACGGTTTCACCCGGGGCCGGAATGTGCTGGGCGCGCACCACAAAGTCCAAGTTGGCAGATCCGGCGACAAGCACCATGGCGGATATCCCTTTAAATGTAAATGCGGCATACGCACCCAAGGCACTGCCGCTCTTCTATGCAGTCGAGTGTAGAGGATGCACTGGACGGAGCATTGGTATCGAAGTCTGCGAAAATTTTTGCCATCCACATGTTCGCTGGACGGCATCCTTCATGCACAATGATAATGAGTCCGGTTTAGATTGCCCTGTTTTCTCCAACCCTTTATCAGGAAGCTTTATTTATGCGTAATTCACTCATTTCCCGCGCCGCGGTGCCACTTTTGGCCTGCGTTTTGGTAGCTCCCGCATGGGCCGAACCCGCCGTGATTTACGACATGGGCGGCAAATTTGATAAATCTTTTAACGAAGCGGCTTATACCGGCATCCAGCGTTGGAGCAAAGAGACCGGGAAAAAATACCTCGAGTTTGAAATTGCCAATGAATCACAACGTGAACAAGCCGTGCGCCGCATGGCCGAAAAAGGCGCCAGCCCGATTATTGGCGTGGGCTTTTCCCAGGCTTCGAGTATTGAAAAAGTAGCCAAAGAGTTTCCCAAACTGCAATTTGCCATCATCGATATGGTGGTGGATGCGCCCAATGTGCAATCCGTGGTGTTTAAAGAGCAAGAGGGCAGCTTCTTGGTCGGCGTGATGGCCTCCATGGCCAGCAAAACCGGCAAAGTCGGGTTTGTCGGCGGTATGGACATTCCCCTGATCCGTAAATTTGAGTGCGGCTACCGCCAAGGCGCGCTGCACGCCAACCCCAAGGCCAGCGTCAGCGCCAATATGACCGGCACCACCGGCGCTGCCTGGAACGACCCGACACGCGGCGGTGAGCTGGCCAAAGCCCAGTTCTCTCAGGGCGTGGACGTGGTGTTCGCTGCGGCGGGTGGTACTGGTGTGGGCGTATACCAGGCCGCCAAAGACGCTGGCAAACTGGCCATCGGAGTGGACTCCAACCAAAACCACTTGCAGCCGGGCACCATGCTCACTTCCATGCTCAAACGCGTGGACGTGGCCGTGTTCAACGTGGCCAATGCCCACAAACCGGGCCTGATGGTCTTGGGCCTCAAAGAAGGGGGCGTGGACGTCGCTTTGGACGAGCACAACGCCAAACTGGTCAGCGCCGATATGAAGAAAAAAGTGGACGCCGCCAAGGCCGACATCATCAGCGGCAAGATCAAAGTGGCCGATTACATGGCCGATAACGCTTGCAAGCTGTAAACCCCGAGGTCGACGCAGCGCCATTGGCGAAAGCGGGCCCGCCGGCCTTGTGCATGGCGGGCGTCCATAAGCGTTTTGGGGATGTTCGGGCCAATGTCGATGTCCACCTCACGGTGGCCCAGGGCACGCTGCACGGCCTGATTGGCGAGAACGGCGCCGGTAAGAGCACGCTCATGTCGGTGCTGTATGGCCTGCATCCCGCCGATAGTGGCAGCATTGCGGTATTCGGGCAAACGGTGCGCATCGCCCATGCGGATGACGCCATTGGCTGCGGCATCGGCATGGTGCACCAGCACTTTATGCTGGTCGACACCCTGAGCGCGCTGGAAAACGTCATGCTCGGCGCCGAGCCGCACTGGTATTTGCCGCAAGCTGCGGCGCCCGTGCGCCAGCGCCTGCAAGAATTAATGGAAAGCACCGGCCTGCGCGTGCCGCTGGACAGCGCGGTGGCCGATCTGTCGGTGGGCGACCGCCAGCGCCTGGAGATTCTCAAAGCCCTGTACCGGGGCGCGCGCATCCTGATCCTGGACGAACCCACCGCCGTGCTCACGCCCCAAGAGGCCGACCAGCTCTTTACCGTGCTGCGCCAATTGCGCGCCCAGGGCAGCACCGTCATATTGATCACCCATAAGCTCAAAGAAGTGATGGCGCTGTGCGACCAGGTCACCGTCATGCGCGCAGGGCGGGTTGTCGCCGACATGCCGGTACACGAGGCCAGCGTCGAGGGCTTGGCCCAGGCGATGGTGGGGCGCAAGGTGCAACTCGAGCGCCCAGACCTAAGCGCGCCCGCGCCCCAGCAGGCGTCCCCCGTGTTGCAAGCGAGCGGGCTGGAAATGCGCGATGCCGCTGGCGTGCTGCGCCTCTGTGGCATTGATTTGCAACTGCATGCCGGAGAAATCGTGGGTATCGCGGGCGTTTCAGGCAACGGCCAAAGCGAGTTGCTCGATGTACTCTCGGGCCTGGCCGCGCCCGATGCCGGCGCATTGCAGGTACTGGGTAAGCGCTTCGCCGCCGGGACTTGGCTCGATCCCTTTAGCGCACGCGACATCGGCTTAGCCCATGTGCCCGAAGACCGCCATGCCCGCGCCCTGGTGATGGACTTCCCCGCCTGGGAGTCCGCGGTCTTGGGCTACGAGTCGCTTATGCAGTACTGCCGGCGCGGCTGGATGCGCGCAGGCGCCATGCGCCGCGCCACCGAGGCCATGATGGAGCGCTTTGATGTCCGTCCGCGCAAAGCCACGCTGGCCAGCCGCAAGTTTTCCGGCGGTAACCAGCAAAAGCTGGTGTTGGCGCGCGAGCTGGGCCAAAACCCGCGCGTGTTGCTCGTCGGCCAGCCCACGCGCGGTGTGGATATCGGCGCCATCGAATTTATTTACGGCCAACTGCGCGCCATGCGCGAGGCCGGTTGCGCCGTGCTGGTGGTCTCCAGCGAACTGGACGAGATATTGGCGCTCTCGGACCGGGTGTTGGTGATGTACCACGGGCGTATCACCGGCGACGTCGCTATTGCCGACTGTTCACCAGAGCGATTGGGGCTTTTGATGGCTGGAGCCGGAGCATGAGTGCGCGGGCCGCCTTGCCTCGCTGGGCCGACGTGGCGCTGCTGCCCGTGGTGTGCCTGGCCATCGCGTTGCTGGCCTCGGGCGGCGTGGTGGCCTTGGTCGGGCAAAACCCCACCCAGGTACTCGTCGCCCTGATTGACGGCGCCTTTGGCAGCGCCCGCGGCCTGAGTTACACGCTGTACTACGCCACCAGCTTTATCTTTACCGGGCTTGCCGTCGCCGTGGCTTTTCATGCCGGTCTGTTCAATATTGGGGGCGAGGGCCAGGCCACTTTAGGCGGGCTGGGCGCCGCCTTGGTGGCTTTGTGGCTGGGCCCGGTGTTGCCGGGCTGGGCCATGCTGCCCTTAATGCTGCTCTCGGGCATGCTTTTTGGCATGGTCTGGGCCGCCGTTCCGGGCTATTTGCAAGCCTACCGGGGCAGCCATGTGGTGATTACCACCATCATGTTTAATTTTTTGGCCAGTTCATTGCTGGTGTACCTGCTGGTTAACCAACTGCGTGCGCACGGCAATGTGGCCATCGAGAGCGCGGCTTTCACCGCTTCGGCGCACCTGTGGTCGGCGCGCGAAATTTTGGCTTTCGCCGCAGTGGACTGGCCGGGATCGCCGCTCAACGCCAGCTTGCTGTTGGCCCTGGCCTGCGCCGTGGCGGTGTATTTTTTCCTGTGGCACAGCCTGAGCGGCTACCGCTTGCGCGCCGTGGGATCGAGCCCAGGCGCTGCTGCGTATGCTGGCATTGACCCGCGCCGCCACGTGGTACAGGCCATGGCGATCTCGGGAGCATTGGCGGCCATGGTGGGCATGAATGAGGTGGCCGGTGTGAGCGGCAAGTTGGTGCTGGAGTTTGTGGCGGGGGCAGGGTTTACCGGCATTGCTGTGGCGCTGATGGGCCGCAACCATCCGCTGGGTATTGTGCTGGCCAGTATTTTGTTTGGCGCGCTGTTCCAGGGTGGGGCCGAAGTGGCGTTCGAGGTGCCTGGCTTTAGCCGCGACATGGTGGTGATGCTGCAAGGCTTTGTGGTGCTCTTCTCAGGCGCCATGAGCTACGTGTTGGCGGCGCCGCTGGCCCGCTTATTGCGCGCTGTGGTGCCGGAGGCTGCGCATGGATGAGCTGATGCTCGCCTCGGTGCTGGGCTCGGGCGTGCGGCTGGCCACGCCGCTGGTGTTGTGCGCGCTGGCCGGTTTGTTGTCTGAGCGTTCCGGCGTGGTCGACATTGGTCTGGAAGGCAAGATGCTGTTTGCCGCCTTTGCCGCCGGCGCGGCGGGTGCGGCGACGGGCTCCACGGCGCTGGCACTGGTGGCTGCGATGGGCGTGGCCGTCATGTTGTCGTGGCTGCACGGCCTGGCGTGTGTGAGCTACCCCGGCGACCAGGTGGTCTCGGGCGTGGCTATCAACATCATTGCGGCGGGCCTTACCGTGGTGCTGGGCATTGCCTGGTTCGGACAGGGCGGACAGACGCCTGCGCTGCCGGTCGAGGTGCGTATTCAGGCACATTGGGAGAGCGCGGTGCAAGCCATCGCGCCGCTGCCTTGGCTGGGGCCGGTCATCGGGCAGGCGCTCTTGGGCCATAACCTGTTGGTCTATGTTGCCTACGCGCTGGTACCTGTTGTGTGGTTTTTGCTCTACCGCACCCGCTTTGGCCTGCGCCTGCGCGCGGTGGGCGAAAACCCGCACATGGTCGAGGTGGCCGGCGTGTCGGTACGCCGCTTACGCTTCGCCGCGCTGGGACTCAACGGCCTGTTGTGCGGCCTGGCCGGCAGCTATTTGGTGCTGGCCCAAAGCGCGAGTTTTTCGCCGCACATGACGGCCGGGCGCGGCTTCATGGCCTTGGCCGCGCTGATATTTGGACGCTGGATGCCCTGGCCCACACTCTGGGCCTGTCTGCTGTTTGGTCTGCTAGACGCCGTAGCCATGCGCCTGCAAGGCCTGGAGTTGCCTGGTGTTGGCACGGTTCCGGTGCAGGCCATCCAGGCGCTGCCTTATCTTTTGACGGTGGTGCTGCTGGCCGGTTTTGTCGGCCGCGCGGTGGCGCCGGCCGCATTGGGCAAGCCACTCGACTAAGTCGCCGCCGTCACGGCATGGGGCAGTTTTCGCTCCAAGCGCTGGGCATCCACAAAACGCGCCAAGCGCGCCTCCATCGGCCAGGGTTCGCCCATGATGCAGGCAGCCAACCAGGCCGCGCCCAGGGCCGCCACACTCAGCCCGCGTGAGCCCATGGCCAAATGGACCCACAGGCCCGCCGCCGGGGCAGCGGCCACCGCGCCGATCAGGGGCAAGCGGTCCGGCGAGGTGCAGCGTTCGCCTTGCCACAGTTGTAACAAATTTGCCTGCGCTTGCGCGCGCAATCCTTCGGCCAGTTCAGGCAGTATCCGCCCCACGCGCGCGATGTTGTCAGCATGCTCGGCGGCCGGGTCGGTGGCCGGCCTCACCGCAAAGCCAGCGCCCGCCATCCAGCACAGGCCATCGGCGCCGGGCAACGCGGGCAAAAAATGGCCGGCGCCGTGCACCGGATGCCCCGGTAAACCGGGCAAACCGGCGACTGGCCCCAAGCTCACGCTTCCATGGCGGCCTTGCAAACGAGCGGCCAGCGCCTGCAAAGCGGGCGTGCAGCCCAGCGCGGGCGCGCGCAACAGGCGTGCGCCGTCCCCGGCGTTGCACAAAACCACCAACTCCGACTCTGCAAGCACGGCCCCCTCACCATCGAGCATGCACCACAGGCCTTCGCGCTGCACGATTTGCGCAACGCGGGCGCCGCAGCGCAGGGAAATGCCCGCGCCAGCCAGGCAGGCGGCAATCCAGGCGGCAGGACGCATCCAAAAGGCCTGCGGGTCCCACTGCGCGTAGGGGCCTATGGCATGTGCGCCGGGCTGCAAGGCGCTTGCGCCGCTGGGTTGCCAATCGCGCCCCTCGACCAGGCGGGCCGCAACCAGCTGGCGCATCAGGGCGGCGCCGCGTGAGGTCCACAAGGATTGCGGCGCATCGTCCAGGCTGGGCTGCGGGCTGACCAAACCGGCCGGTACGCCCGAGGCACCCGCGCCCGGCTGGGCACCGGCTTCAAGCACCTGCACCTGCCAGCCGCGCAAGGCCAGCGCTTGGGCCGTCGCTGCCCCGCAAAGGCCCGCGCCAATGACGGTACAACGCTGCGGCTGGGCCCACACCGTGCGCGACTGTTGCCGACTGCGGCGCAGCGCCCAGGGTGGTGCATAGGTCCAGGAGTCAGGGCTTATGGGGCGCCAGGGGGCGGGCGGCGGTTCGGGTGCATCCTCTGCGCTGCGGAGATCGCGCTCCAAGACAGCGCCAGATTTGCACACACGCCCGATCAAAGCCCAAACCGCCGCGCTCGGGTTGGGCATTGCGCCCAACAAAACGCGGTCGGCCTGCATGCGCAACGCTTGCAAAGTGGTCTCTGGTGGGCCAATGCACAAAGTCAGCTGCAGCAAACCATCCTGCAGGCAAATACGGTAGTGGCCCGCCCCGGGTAAATCGTCTCCAAAGGCCTGCCTCAAAGCCTCGCGCAGTGCGTGCGACTGCGGGTCATCGCCGGCCAACGGTTTACCACCAGCAGATGGCAGCACCAGCGCCACGTAGTGCAGCATGCGCGGGCGCTCAGGCTCAGCCAACCACTGGCGCCACTGCTGCAAAAACGCGCTGGCATCACCCCATGCGGTGTCCAAAATGCTGCGGGCCGATGGCGCCAAGGCAGCCGGCACGAATAAGGCGCTCAGGCGCTGGGCGGAACGTAGCCCTGCGCCGCGTCGGCGCCAGCACCAAAAAAGTGGTTTTCCATCTGGCGCGCTAGGTACTGTCGGGCGCGGGCGTCGGCCAGGTTGAGGCGGTTTTCATTGACCAGCATGGTCTGGTGCTTGAGCCACGCGGCCCAGGCCTCCTTGCTCACGCCCTCCCAGATGCGCTTGCCCAAATCGCCGGGATAGGGCGGGAAATCCAGGCCCTCGGCCTCGGTGCCGAGTTTGATGCAGTGAACTGTGCGTGCCATGCGAGCGTACCTATACAGAAAAAGTGGGTCAGAGAAAAGGCGCAATCTTATGCGCAAAGGGCACTGGCCCGTCGTGGTGGGCGGATAATCAGGGCGCCAGCGCATGGGCGTTGGCGGGAGATGTTTAGTGTGCCACTTGTTCCAGATTCTTGATTCCTACCCCCGCCGTGTTTACGCCCTGATGGCGCTGACCTGCATCGGCCTGCTGGCCTTTGGCCTGTATTTGCAGCATGAAGTAGGCCTGGAGCCTTGCCCTATGTGCATCGTGCAGCGCTATTTGTTTGTGCTGGTGGCTTTGTTGGCCTTGGCCGCTGCCAGTTGGCCTGCGCGGCGCGCGGCTGTGGTTTTGGGCGGCGTTATCGTGGTGTTGGCTGGCGCCGGGGCCTTCGTGGCGGCGCGCCAGAGCTGGCTGCAGTGGTATCCGCCCGAGGTGTTCACCTGCGGGCGCGACCTCTACGGCATGATCGAGGCCTTCCCGCTGCAGCGGGTGATTCCCATGGTTTTCAAAGGCAGCGGCGACTGCTCCGCAGTGGACTGGACCTTTTTGGGCGGCTCCATTGCCAATTGGTCATTCGTCTGTTTTTGCGTTTGCGGCGTTGGTGCAGCGCTGCTGGCCTGGCGCCAAGGGCGTCTGGCGCCGGCGGTGCAGGAGTGAAAGCGGGGACCAGTTAGGGGCTGAGTTTTTTAACCAGTACCTGGCTTTTGCGGTCCCAGTTGTATTTGCGCTTGCGCGCCTCGGGCAACCAGTCCGCATCCATCAGCACAAAGCCGCGCTTCAAAAACCAGTGCGTGGTGCGCGTGGTGAGCACAAAAATACTTTCTAAACCGGCCGCTTTGGCCCGTTGTTCGATGCGTTTGAGCACGCGCTCGCCATCGCCCTGGCCCTGCACGTCGGGCGAGACGGTCAGCGCAGCCATTTCGCCGGTGCGCGCTTCAGGGTAGGGCATGAGCGCGGCGCAGGCAAAGATGACGCCATCATGCGCGATCACCGTGTAGCTGCCCACCTCGCGCTCGATCTCGGTGCGGCTGCGCTTGACCAGGGTGCCGTCGTCCTCGAAAGGCGCGATCAGCTTCAAGATGCCGCCCACGTCGTTTTCCTCGGCCTCGCGCAAGCTCTCGAGCTTTTCGTCCACGATCATGGTGCCAATGCCGTCGTGTACATAAACTTCCAGCAAGATAGCGCCGTCCACCGCGTAGGGCAGTATGTGGCTGCGCTCTACGCCGGCCTTGCAGGCCTGTACGCAGTGCTGCAAGTAAAAGCCCACGTCGCCCGGGCGCTCGGCTCGCGGCAGTCCAGCGAGCAATTGCTCGGCAGCGGCCAGCGGCAGTTCGGTGTCAATGGGGTTGTCCTCGCCGGCAGGCTCCAGCGGCCGAAGCCGCAAGCCCGGCACTTCGGTCAGGAAAATCAATTTATCAGCTTGCAAAGCGGTGGCCACCGAGGTCGCCACTTCTTCCATGGTCAGGTTAAAGGCCTCGCCGGTGGGCGAGAAGCCAAATGGCGACTGCAGCAGCATGGCGCCCATGTCCAGGACTTTGGTGATACCGGCGGTATCGACCTTGCGCACCACGCCCGAGTGCTGGAAATCCACGCCGTCCACGATGCCGACCGGGCGCGCGGTCAGGAAGTTGCCGCTGATGACCCGCACCGTCGAATCGGCCATCGGCGTGTTGGGCAGGCCCTGACTGAAGGCCGCTTCGATTTCATAGCGCAGCTGTCCGGCGGCCTCTTGGGCGCAATCGAGGGCCACCTCGTCGGTAATGCGGATGCCATGCGAATACTTGGGCGCGTGGCCCTTGGCCTGCAATTGTTCATTCACCTGGGGGCGAAAGCCGTAGACCAGCACGATCTTCACGCCCATGGCTTGGATCATGGCCAGGTCCTGCGCCAGGTGGGGGAGTTTTCCGGCGGCAATGGCTTCGCCAGCGATGCCCACCACAAAGGTTTGGTTGCGAAACTTGTGGATATAGGGCGCCACCGACCGGAACCAGGGCACGAAGGTGAAGTTAAACACGGAGCTCATGGCTGGGATAATACGCTGCTCTGCAGCCCCCAGCCCCTTTGTGTCCGCCCCGTCTTTGCCCTCCACCCCTTTGCGAATTGACTTTCCGGCCTCTCTACCGGTCTCGGGCAAGCGCGAGGAAATCATGGCTTTGCTCGAACGCCACCAAGTCATCATCGTGTGCGGCGAAACCGGCTCGGGCAAAACCACGCAGCTGCCCAAAATCGCCCTGGCCATGGGGCGCGGCCTGTGTAACTACCCTAAGATGCTGCCCAATGGCAAGCCTGCGCCGCGCGGCAAGCTGATCGGCCACACCCAGCCCCGGCGTATTGCCGCCAGCAGCGTGGCCAAGCGCATCGCCCAAGAGCTGAACACGCCGCTGGGCGAGGTGGTGGGTTTCAAGGTACGTTTTCAGGACCGTTTAAGCCGCGACGCCTCGGTCAAGCTGATGACCGACGGTATTTTGCTGGCCGAGACCCAGACCGACCCGCTGTTGCAGGCCTACGACACCCTGATCATCGACGAGGCGCACGAGCGCAGCCTGAACATCGACTTTTTGTTGGGCTACCTGCGCCAAATCCTGCCCCGGCGGCCTGACCTGAAGGTCATCGTGACCTCGGCCACCATCGACGCCCAGCGTTTTGCCGACCACTTTGCCACCCTGCAAGGCAGCGAGGACGCCAAAACCCTCACACCGGCGCCCGTCGTCATGGTCTCGGGCCGCATGTTTGCCGTCGAGCAGCGCTACCGCCCGTTTGAAGAAAGCCGCGAATACGATCTGAATGACGCGATCGCTGATGGCGTGGACGAACTCTGGCGCGGCGGGGTGGGCGGCGATATTTTGGTGTTCCTGCCCGGCGAGCGCGAGATCCGGGAGGCCGCCGACCACTTGCGCCGCCACCTCAGCCACCAGCCGGTGATGCGCAGCTGCGAGGTGCTGCCCTTGTTTGCGCGCCTGAGCCAAGCCGAGCAGGACCGCATTTTTGAAGGCCACACGGGCCGGCGCATCGTGCTGGCGACCAATGTGGCCGAAACCTCGCTCACTGTGCCAGGCATCCGCTATGTGATTGACGCGGGAACGGCGCGCATCAAACGCTACAGCTTTCGCAGCAAGGTGGAGCAGCTTTTGGTCGAGCCCATCAGCCAAAGTTCGGCCAACCAGCGCGCCGGGCGCTGCGGCCGCGTGGCCGAAGGCGTGTGCATCCGCTTGTACGACGAAAAAGATTTTGCTGGACGCGAGCGCTTTACCGACCCGGAAATCCTGCGCTCTTCGCTGGCGGGCGTGATTTTGCGTATGAAGTCGCTGCGCTTGGGCGCGGTAGAGGATTTCCCGTTTTTGGAGCGCCCCTCGGGACGGGCGATTGCCGATGGCTACCAGCTGCTGCTCGAACTCGGCGCGGTGGACGAGGCCAACGCGCTTACGCCTTTGGGCCAGGAACTGGCGCGCCTGCCGCTCGATCCACGCGTGGGCCGCATGATTTTGGAGGCCCGCAAGCGCGAGGCCCTGGACGAAGTGCTGATCATCGCCTCGGCGCTCAGCGTACAGGACGTGCGCGACCGGCCCATCGACGCCCACACCCAGGCCGACCAGGCGCACGCCAAGTTTGACGACGAGAAAAGCGAATTTTCCGGCTACCTCAAGCTGTGGAAATGGATTGCTGCTGCGCGTGGCGACAAAGCCGAGGTCAGTGGCGCCCACAAGCTGAGTAACCGGCAATACGAGCAGCTGCTGCGGCAAAACTTTGTCAATGTACGCCGCTTGCGCGAGTGGAAAGATATCCATAGCCAGTTGCTAACGGTGGTGGCGGAGCACAAGTGGCGCATCAATACCGCGCCTGCGTCGTATGAGCAATTGCATCTGTCCATGCTGGCCGGCCTCTTAGGCAATGTGGGCTGCAAGTTAGACACCGAGGGCGCCCAAGGCGAGTATCTGGGGGCGCGCAGCATCAAGTTTTTTCCGCACCCAGGCGCGCATTTGGCCAAGAAGCCGGGGCGCTGGATTATTGCGGCCGAGTTGGTAGAAACTACCCGGCTTTTTGGTCGGGGCATTGCCGCCATCG
>Ga0304728_1002207_pt1 | contig 12699 bp, 34 predicted proteins | sample C_130625_MF_Meta_FD_190476 | JGI IMG/M metagenome (GOLD analysis project Ga0304728, IMG submission 190476) | Freshwater microbial communities from Lake Croche, Canada to study carbon cycling - C_130625_MF_MetaG (v2) (version 2) | ecosystem: Environmental > Aquatic > Freshwater > Lake | place... | reverse complement strand
CTTACGAGGAAAGATGTGGAAGTAAATTAGATGAGAAATTATTTTTAGTAACGAAAAACATTATCAAAAAATATTTGGATAGTAAACTTTTATTACAGATGCATAGAGCAACGCAATTTGTAGATTCTGAACGAATTTCATTGCCAACATTAGTTATTTTAGTTAATAATATAGTAGCGAAATAAGAAAATAATTATGAATACATTTAAAAATTTTATTACAAATGCAGATAAGCTAGTACAGAGCATGGTAGAAGCTATGATCGAGGTTCTACCTGAAGATATTGGTCTCGACAAACGATCTGGGTATAGGTTATTCATATGTGAAGACGGGCTTGCTACTCACAAACTAGAAGACAAGAATCTGCAATACTATGGGGGCTTCGAATATATTGATAAGGAATATCGTAAAGAATATGGAGACTGGGTTTTTTACACACTGGGGGATTCAGACGAGAGAGTAGAAGACTGTCTCAAAAGATTTTACGACGAAGAAATTGATCACTTGACTTCAAAGAAATAATCTGCTATAACTAACCCATGACAAAACAACACGACATTGTAAAAGTTGAAGTAACCATCGCAGAGATATATAACTCATACATTCAATATAATAATGAAATGATGTGGGATTGTAGGAATGATGATGTACTATTAACGGATCTTACCAAAGATATTGGCAAAGATATCTTTGGCATTCTGAAAAATTCCAGAGAAATCTTAAGGAGAATGTTTGCTGATGGATACACCAACATTCTTCTTCCAGAAGAAATGTTTAAAATGGTAGATTTTGCCTATAATACTGAAAAACAATTTACGGTGAACATTTATAATGATCAGTCTAAACTAATTTTAGTATTGACAACTGATGAGGTTAAGTGGTAATATAAGTTCAGTCTACAACTTATAAACTATTATGAAAGAATCTAAAATCGAAAATACCAAAAAAGCATACGCTAATGTAGTTTGTGCGTACCAAGATTTAAATAAACAAGATATATATCCTGTTGTACAATTAAAGCTACTAGAGGTTATTCGTTATATGGAAGAAGTGTATGATTTCATCGAACCAAAAAATCTAGAAGAAGATAAAACATACGAACTATAATTATGGTAGGAATTATATTTTCGACACTATTGCTATTAGGAGTAGCATATTCAATAAACTTGGAAGCTAATTAAACCATGAAAAAGAAAAATACAAATATTATGAATTTTAAAACAGTAGCAGATCTTGCATATTTCACGGCGGAAACAGTAATCCACAAAGAATTTAAATCTCACAAAGCTTTCCCAAAAGATTGGGATTATGTTTTAACAGAAAATGAAGTGAAGTATATCCCCCAAAAACATATCAAAGATGAAGTGATGAACGACCTAGAATCCTTCAATGGACTAGTAGTACAGATGATTGATCGTAAACTACAATGGTTTCTTGCAGAAGGTTTTACAGTAGAAGAAGATACCAAGTATCGTTTCTTGTCGGACGAAGAGATCTCTGATGAATTGAATAAAATTTCAGTAGAGTAGTGTTGTTGTAGTTCAGTGTCCCCTTTTAGGAAGTAGTTATCCTAGAAGGGGATTTTTTGTTATATCTCTATAAATAAAATTATGGGCAATTTTGATAATAAAATTAATCAATATCTACAAAAGTTTATATTTGAAACTCCTGATACCGTTCAATTTACAGATACTAAAATAGGGAGAAACGTAAACATTAATACTATGGTGGGCCAACCTCAGGTATTTGGATTCTTCGATGCTAATTGCGAAGTAACTCTAAAAAGTGGAGAGAAAGTTAAATTATTTTCAGATTTCTTACAAAGATATAATCATCAATTAGTAGTCATACAGTCCACATATAAAGATAAGATTACACATTTTGATTGTATTCTTAAATTAATGAAAGAAATAGCTAGTGATGCACAAGGTTCGAAAACGCCGATTATAGTTAATATACCTCAAGTACAAGTAAGTTTAGATGCATCAGAAATACAAGATCCCAACCCAGAATCAGTAAGGGGAGTAAACATTGCGAACCCTGATGAATATAGAAAAGCTAGGTTTTACAATCTACCTCAACGAGAGGTGTTCATGTTGTCTGGCAGGTTTTGGGATTCTCTCAGAGACGAAAAAGGTAGGTATGGAGTAGTATCATTCTGGCAGTTCGAGGAGGAAGTTAATAAATACAAATCATTGGTAAACAAACTCTTACAAGAGATGGATGTATTGCCAGAAGATTATAATAATATTTATATAGAGTTCATGGGAGAAAATAATAAATTACAATCCCGAAAAACATTACAAGAATTTCTATCTGGTAAACAGAGTAAAGCCGTATCGAAGGAAGATAAAGCAAAAGCTATTAAAGCAAAAGCTATTCCTCACGAAATGAGCGGTATTGCGGGTATGAGTAAATTAAAAAATCAATCCTTTGGGGCAACAGCACAAGCAAAAAAAGCAAGAGAAGCAGGAGCAAAGTCTACCGCAGAATGGAACGCTCAAAGAAATCAGGGAGATTAAATATGTTGACACTCGATATTTTCGGTGTATAATCTTAAAATGAAATACGAAAAAAAACTTTTAGTAATTCCAGATATTCATACGCATTATGCAAAGGTGGATCGCATTATTAGTAAATACGATAAGACTCATAAGCTAATTTTTATTGGAGACAATTTCGATCAATTTGGAGATACTCCAGAGATCAATGCTGCTATGGCAAGTTGGCTTAAATCAATTATGACTGAACATCCTGAGTGGGTGTATCTATATGGTAATCATGATGTTATATACCATCCTCAATATTCTTTCATGTGCAGTGGTTTCTCTACACAGAAAAAAACTGCCATTAATAAAGAATTATCATTAGAGGATTGGGGCAAACTTAAATATTTTCATGTAGAAAATGGTCATTGGTTTTCTCATGCGGGTATCACCAAGTACTGGTTTCAACATCCTATGAAGGATGGAATTACTGAAGATAATGTACAAAGTATCATCGATCAATCAATCGTTAAATTAAAAATTGATGATGATAATAATGCAATATGGGCTAGTAGTTATACCAGAGGAGGCACTCATGCAGTGGGAGGTATTGTATGGCAGGATTGGAGAGATTTAGAATTAATTCCAGATATGCGTCAAGTAGTTGGTCACTCTCCTATTAAAAGGATTACTAATATTTCAGATAATGCCACTAATGCATCTATTACTAATGTGGATACTAGTGGCAGTGGAAAGTATTTCCAAGAATTACTAGAGATCGATCAGTCGGGAAATAGGAATGTAATAGTAACTACCTATATTTAAGGTAGTTACGAAGCTAGGTAGAAACTTCTTGTACGAGTTCTATTTTGTGTTATACTGTCCTTATGAAAACCTCTATCGACTATCTCGGCGACAATCCTGACAACGAATGTACAAACCAAGACCTTGCGATTTCGCTATTGCATGATAAAGTTATCGTAGGTCACGGGAGAAAAGGTCATGGGATGAATGGGAAAGATGCAGACCTTGATCCCCAAGGACAATGTGTAATAGATCAAGTTGCAATTATCGATTTGATTAAATCAGATACACTATTTATTGAAATTTACACCAATCGTTATGTGAATGTCTGTACACCTACAGATGAAGACGAAGAGCGAGAAGAGGTATTGCAAGAATGTGCTGAAGCTATTATTCTAATGAATGATGAATACTCTGGAGAATGGACGGGTAGTGACTATTGGTGTTTCACTATGAATGAAACCATTAGAGTGCCTCTATCAGTCGAAGAGTACGAGCATCCAAATTTAGAGATGCTTGCTGATCGTTGTGCAGAAGCAGTTTATAATTCACCATCTGGAAAAGATTTCGAATTATTTGCATCATCTTTGAATGAAGCTATTGACTGTCTGCATAAATTGTGTAATAATGATCTCGGAATTGAATAACAAACTTATGAACATCAACGAACAAGAACTCAAAAAGACGCTAGATCATCTTGAACAAATCAAGATTTACATCACAACCTCTGATCATGAACGCATTGCTAATTGCGAAGAGTATGAACCTAGCGGAGATGAACTGATTGCATGGCACGATCAGTTGAAGCTACCACTACCCATCGATGCAGTAGGAGCGAACGTGCATGAACTACCAGAAGAATATTGGACAGACATTTTCGAAGATTTCGAAATGTCTCTCGAAGAATACGAAGAGATGAAAACTACAAAAGAATACAAAACACTGTTTAATCTATACAGCACAGTGTATTCAGTAATGTACGAAGCAGCAAGAGAATCTGGTGCGTACTACGAAATGGAATGGATCGAAGAAGAAGAAGAACACGATTCAATGAGGGGCCATGTTTAAGCGTAAATATCGAATCCCTTCGTGGTTTGAAATATTATTGTTCATCATTATATGCAAACTATTTATTGAGATAGCGCAGGCAATCTATTGACAGATTTTCCTATTAATGTTAAAGTTAACACAACAAAAACCCTACTAATTATGCTCGCATTTGCACAGAAGAACAACAAAGAAAAAAAAACAGCAACAAAAGAAGAACCTCTCACTATGGAGGAGGCTACTACCTATCTAAAGAAGATTGGTGAATGGGATTCAGTTGCTAGGTTGGAGAGAAAAGTAATTCTGGATTGGGCAGAATTTCTTAAACATAAAGGAGTGACCAAGTAAATTTAACATATACGTTGACATTATACTAATTATAGTGTATTATATTCCAGTAAGTACTAAATAAATTACCATGAAAAAAACATTAATCATCGCATTCCTAGCATTAGGGGCAGCACAAGCAGCATCTATTATTCTTCCTAAGATTAGGCCAGCAAAAGAAGAATTTCCACAAATGGTTGAACTACCTGAAGTAGTAATCAGTGGAATCACATTGGGTACTCGAGGATACACTACAGAAGTAAGCGTAAACGTGGTAATCGAACCATGTCCTCGTAATAATCCTCTAGCTAAAGTGGACGATGCCTTTGCATATAATACTAATGCTGAAGGTGCGGTAGTATATGTTACGCATTGTCGTAAGTGCAATACTGGAGTATACTCGGAGCATCAAGGGGAAACTGTGAGAACCTGTACCTTCTGTAAAGAACCAGAAGGTAATTAATTATTAACGGGCTTATAGCCCCAAGGTTCTTTAGAAGTAGGTCGGCTGTTGTAATTAGGAGTAGGAGTTATAACCTGCATAAGAGCATCGTGCGTATCGATGATATTGTCCAGCTCTGGACTACTATCGTCTGTTGAATCGTATTGAGCTTTTAGCATGTCACATATTTTAGATATTTTAGATTTATCAATAAGACATGCTCCTAGATTACAATTTTGAACATAAGCACGAATCTTAGGATTCGTATGGAATACATTAGTTACTATTGCAAAAGCTTCTGGATCTAAATGAGATTTGATGTCTATCAAATCAGGTTTTTTTCCGAAACCAAAAACCTCGTTCATGTATGCTTCTGCTAATAAGTCCTGATCTTTATGAGTCATAGTAATATTTATTGATTAGATGCTGCTCGGTATTGTTGCTGAGAAATTTGAGATTTATTAAATTGTTTTCTTAATTTATTTAAACTGTTAAGATCTAATAGAGGTTCTCCGCTATTACTTACAGGTACATAATATTTCTCAGTCCATTTAGATTGTTTTATAGTTTTGCCAACTGCTTTCATGTAGTTCATATCATTCATATGAGATTTCATACTAGGAGTCTTAAGACTAGTTTGAGTATGAGATTGTGTTGGTTTAGAGGGAGCTTCGGGATTCTTATGAGAGTTATTTTTTAATGCTCCATGAGCAGCAAGGGCACCCATTCCAAGCATCGCAAGGTTTTTGCCCCATCCCTCTTCTAGACTTTTAGCATAAGCTTCCCATATTAATTCAGAATCATTATTGGACATAAATGTATTTACCTTAATATACTACTAAAATATTGACAAGTTAGGGTATATATGCGATAATATATACATGAAAAAAATTACTTCGGTGGAAGAACTAATGGAAAAGTTTATGAGATATCATATGGAAGCTGGGTTTTCTGGTAATGTATTGCATGTCGAAGACAAAGAAGGTGAGTGGCTACACTACGACGAAGTAGTCGAAACGCTGAAGACTTTGTTGGTTCCTACACCAAAGAATACTCCTACTAATAGTTGACAATAGGAGATTTTCATGGCATCATAGCCCCATGAAAACATTAGCAACCGTACTTCTATTATTAACTGATACCAATGCAACAGCTATTGCACCACAGAAAGGTCTAGCATCTTGGTACGGTACAGAAAATAGTATATCCAGTACAGGCAAGCGATTGAAAAATGATAGACCTGCTTTAGCTCATAGAACTCTTCCTATAGGAAGCCTAGTCAAAGTTACAGATACTAATACTAAAAAATCAATAGTAGCAGTAGTGGAAGACAGAGGCCCATACATAGAGGGTAGAATAGTAGATCTTAATAAGACGGCAGCAAAACAACTAGGAATACTTAAATGTGGAGTCATTAAAGTATCTATCGAAAAAATACGATAATATGAAACCAGAATATAATTTAGTAGAAACAGCAAAAAACCTTGCGCATCTTGCACACAAGGGACAATTTCGCAGAGATGGAGTTACACCATACATCGAACATCCTACAAAAGTTGCAGAATTTGTAAGTCATATGGGTAGTTCTGATTATTTCTCCAAGAAGTTGGAAACTGTTGCATGGTTGCACGATGTTTTAGAGGATTCTAATTTTACAGTAAAAGATCTACTAGAACAAGGAATACCAGATGTAATTGTAAATGCAGTCGAAGTGCTTACTCGTACTGATGACTGTCAGGAATATGACAATTATCTTCAAAAGGTAGCAGATAATGATTTGGCACGAAAGGTAAAGATTGCAGATATGATTTGCAATTTGATGGACGATCCTACTGAAAAGCAGAAACTCAAATACTTTCATGGACTACGTATACTTTTGGATTGACATTGAATCTAGAACATAGTAGAGTATATAACGGATAACTTAAAAATATGACACAAAAAAATAACGAATTTAACATTGATCCTGAAATGTATTCATTTCTGAAGGAACACTTCGCGCAAGGAAGCTTAGTAGCTTGTGAAACCATCAGGGATAATATTGTTAAAGATTTCGAGAAATCGAAGGAACAGCAAGCACTCACAGAAGATTTCAAAAAGGGCTGGATTGCTGCGTATCAACATATCATCAGCAACCTAGATACGATTACTAGGGATGGATTGTTGGGGAATTTCTTGACAGATGAAGATCAGTTTGATAGACTGTTCTTGAAGTTCCAACAAGCATTTCCAGAAACAACAGAAGAATAAAAATATGTCAACACGATCCCTAATCGCAATCGAAAAAGATATTAATGTGTATGACTGTTCATACTGCCACTTCGATGGATATCCTAACGAAGGTGGAGTAGGAACGGTTCTTGGTGAACATTACCTATCAGAAGAAAAGGTGGTAGATCTCTTGTCGAAAGGGGATATGTCATTCCTGAAAGCAGAAGTAGATGAATGTGAATTCTACACTAAACGGGGAGAAGCATTGCATGTAATTAAAAATGTTTCTTTCGAGAAGATTAAACATCAGGCGACCAATGTATGGGCAGAATACATTTATGTTTACTTCCCTGCTGAGAATTGCTGGCAGTATTTTGACAGTTCTGACAATTTCTGTCATGCAAAAAATATGGTTCGGACAGAATCTGTTGGAGTTTAAATAGATTTAGTTAAATACTTAGGTGAGTCTTATTGAACAACTATACGATGAAAAGTCTAGGGAATTAATTATAAGCCTGTATAAGGACGATCCGGATTCTAGAGATAAACTATATCTAGCATTTGCTTCTAAAATTCTCGACAAAAGTGATTTGATATTGACCTCAAGTCCTTTGGATATATTGAGTCTATTATGTATGACAGCAAACTTTGCAGAAAGCAAAGAAGAATGTTTACAAGTAGCAATTATAGTATCCAAAGGATTAAAGTATGAGAATCCACTTCCATATATAATGGACGACCACGGATTCCTACTAGCAGAAAAGACATTAGTAGCATTATCATTCTTTAGTCTTGCTATGGATCATCGTAGCAAATATCATGGTGCTCCCAAGTCAGACTTTTACCGAAAGGCATCCAAGATGCTGTTCGACAAGAATGGCTACGAAGATATTGCTGAACACCATGAGAAATGGGAAAAGTTTCTAAACGAAATGTTTCTATAATTATTAATTATTATGCATATAGCCCGTTTCCCTATAATGCATATGAATATATTGTATGATGCTATCTATGATGAAAAGACTGGAAATATCATAAAAGTTAAGTTCTTCAAAGAAGATGATAATGGACAGTTGGTAGAATTTTTCGTACCCAAAACATTTATTAGAATAGTAGAATCCGAAGTTCGTTATTATATAAAAAATGTTATTCTGAAATTAATATAAGTTAATAATATTGATGTATTATAAAATATAACTAAATATACATAATATGTTGATAAAACTTAAAGACATTTCAACTTCAACTAGTACGTTTAGTACAGTAACAGTAGATACAATTAATAGTACATTAACCGGATATGTTGTATGTGTACAGTCCGATGGGAGAGAATATACCGTAGCATTCAATTACGATGCAGTAAAAGGATTTGTGGACTACGATCCTATAGTAGCTACCGCATTATATCAGTTTGTAGGGAAGATGTATGCAGACGGCAGGTGGGTAATTGCCCCGTAAATGATGAATACTAATAGTTTTATAAATAAATTAGGTTTAACAAAAGAAGAGCTTGAGATGTTAAAAAACACTAAAATTATGCAGATGGTAGAAACATTATCTACTGGCATCAGTGCATCATACACTCCGTATAAAGTATGGCCCAAAATAAGTAATGCGATTACTAGGAAACATGAATAGTAATTAGCAATAGGTTTTGTATAAAGATATTGACAGAATGGCAATAGTAAGGCATACTACTTATATGAACTACGAACTATCCAAAACCTCAAAAAGTTACTACGAAATCCAATACACCACTATGTGGGAGCCTGAAGTTTGGTATCCTAGCAATGCTGCTAAACAACAGTATAAATCTTATACAGAGGCTTGCTATAAGATTCGGTCGTTGATCAAGGCGGAACTAGAAACATCAAAAACTGGTCTTACTGAGTATAGAGTAGTGGAACATGTTGTAACAACAACCACAGAGGTTTTAAAGAATTTTCCCATTGTGAAGACGGAGTAGTATTATTATTGACATTATAAACCTATCTGTTATATTTTATCTATGACAACTCACAAAGAACTTCATTTCCCTCTGATTCACTTGAACGGCAACAGCGGTCAGACTCTACTAGAGGAATACCAGAAGGCAATGGACGCTGCCATTAATCTTCGGGCAGCATTCAGCAAGATCGAGTTTCATCCACGGGATTACTATCCTCTTGGTGCTGATCAGTATGATAATGCCAAGGCACAAAGGCTAGAAGTTATGAAGATGCTGAATGATATCGACGGGTATCTTACTGGACATGCAATTAACATCTACGAACAGATCAATCGAGAATAGGTTTTGTAGGAGGATCGAACTTGATTTCGATAATGAACGTCTTCTGAGGAGCATGTATCCTCATGTTGCGGGAAAGACATCTGGTGGTATTAGACAGATTGAAATCGAATCGATACAAGAATGCATATCAAGAGAAAACCACTTTCAACCAGCACTATATAAACATATAGGAACACGTTATGTTTATAATGTCGAGGACGAGAAAGAGTTCATGCTATTGTTAATCGAGACTGGTCTTGATTATAAAAAAGTAGATACTAAATATGAATTTTAGTATATTAATTTAGTATGGAATACGATAAAGAAATCCAATTCTCTCCGAGAATCACAAACGGTAACAACGAGATTCTTCTTAGTGAATACAATAAGATAAAGTCTCAAAAGATCACCGACGTGTTAAAAAATGACAAGTTAAACGCCAAAGAGCAAAAAAAAGCTAAACGAAGATTACGTTATCTAGCTCAGAAAGACCAGATACATCTAGAATATTTGCAGAATAAAGAAAAACATAAAAAAAGAAATTCCGATTATTATTCTCTATCAACTATTAAAGAATATCATAAAAAAAGATATCGAACTATAAAGGAAAGCCGACCTTGGTATCAACGTCTTAGACAGAGAGCATATCAATCCAATGTAAGTAAACACAAAAATGTAGAGATAGATTTTGATGGTGATTATATTCTTGAATTGTTTTTAAAACAACATGGTTTGTGTGCATATTACAATATACCATTAAAAATTGATGGTGGCGATAAACATCATCCATTAAAACCGTCATTAGATAGAATAGACAACAGTAAAGGTTATTGTAAATCTAATATTGTTTTGTGTTGTCTTATGGCTAATCTTTCAAGAAATGATATGAGTCACGATGATTGGATAGAGTTTTTAAAAGTTTTTACAATTACTAAAAAACCTCCGAAAGAGGGAGGTATAAATTGTCATGGCATACCCTATGAAAGCTAAATTTATCAACCTCAAGCACTCTGAATATATTGATATTTATAGTTTATACAAAGATCTTTTAAATCCCGATAATCTTGACAGTGGATCGGGATTTGTGACCCGTTGTGCTCATATGCGCTGGCACGAATTGGGATTGAAGTACTACGAGACCGATGCACTAGGCAAGTGGTTTGAGGTATTGGATCGGAAGAAGTGGATGAATTACCTAATGCTGATGAAAATTAAGTATGGAATCTGATTATTAACGGATAATAAATGTTGACGGTATGAACCAAGTGTGCGATACTCTTCCTATGAACAACACACAAAACAAATCTTCTATGACTCAAGACCAAATCGAATCGGTAAATGCAGCAGTGAACGAATTCTACACTCTTGATGATATTTTCTATTTCATCGAAGAAGGTATCTGGACTAAGGAGATGTTCAAGAAGTTCATCTACCTTTTTCAGTCTAGAGCAAGAAGTGGATGGGTACAGGTATGACAAAGAAATCGTTAAATCACTTCACCAGTAAGATGTATCTAGTGACTTATGAAAAAACCACTGGACTTGGTTGTTGCGACTATGGCATCATGTCAGTACATAACAAACCTCAATCAGCGCACGCAGCACTGAAGAAGCTAGTTAAGGAACAAGACAAGAAAGATAGCGCATGGACCAACCATCGATTCAATTTAAAAACAGTTGATATAAACAGTCTTTTTTCAACACAATTATTCGAACATTTATATTAATATGGAAAAGAAGAAAAAGGTTTATATCGTATTCTTTGACGGATATAATGAAAATCATCAATTTTGTGATGTCTTTTTTACTGAAGAAGCAGCAAGAGAATACGTTTCCAAAAGATCACGACCAAAATCACACGACATAGAAGTCTACGAAGAGACTGACAACGGAAGAAGTAAAGAGATTTATTAGTTATGCTAATCAGGATTACCGATGACTGGAGATTTCTTTCTCACAATATTGATGTTTATACTGTTGGTGATCTTGATATGGGTATTAAACTAATTGATGGTAGTTTTGGGAAAACTTTTAAAGTTTTTGATAAACGTCTTTTCTTTCTGGCAGTCATCAAGTATGGCATCGAGTACAAGTACATATGTGAATCAAATTAAAATTAATAGCAGAACTAGAATAAAAATTCGTTATCAAAAACTCAGCGAGTTGAATCGAGAAATTAATTACGACAAAGGTGTTCGTTGTTCGCTAGAAACATTTATCTGTAAATTAGAAGAAGAAGCGGGATTGATAGGTACTAGTACTGGAATTGATAAAGAAGAATATTATGTATACTTTTTCAAAGTTGTAGATAAACAGAAATTTCTTTTGGGTAAGATTAAGTATGGACTCTGATATTTATACCACAGCAGAAGAGCGTGACAAATTGAATCTAATGATGCATCGTTTCTTAATTATGGGGAATTTTTCTAAGGAAACGGGTTTACAATGGGATTATGTAACAGGCTTGTACGAGATCGTAGATAAGAAACAGTGGTTTCTAACAAAGATTAAGTATGGAATCTGATATAGCTGTTGATCTGAATAAATTGACTCTGGATTTATATAATAGATGGATATATAGTAGAGATTTATATAAAGATCGTAATTTGACACAATTTATAGAAGACCTAGATATTGGAGTTCGTATTGGACGACTTGATGTAGGACATAATGTGGTTATAGTAGATTGGCAAAAGTTCTTTTTAGGTAGGATTAAGTATGGAATCTGAAAAGATTATGAACATTAAATTAGATTTCGCTAGTTGGATGCCGTTCGTAGAGCTAAAAGGCAAGTTCACTATACGAGAGGCAATAACCTCTACAAATATTAAATGGCACGATATCGGACTGAAGTCAATATGTTTAAATCCAAGTGATCTTTCAAGAGATTTTGCAATAATTGATAAACAGCTTTTCTTTCTACCAGTGATCAAGTATGGTATAAACTACGAGGAATTGCTCGATGTAGGGAGAAAAAGATGTTGACGAGATGAACCTAGTGTGCGATACTAAACATATGACAACACAAAACATTACCACAAAAACAGAAAAAACATTATACTGGATTCAACGCGACTTGAAATCTGTTGATAATACATGGAGCGACACATGGAA
>Ga0304728_1002197_pt1 | contig 12754 bp, 10 predicted proteins | sample C_130625_MF_Meta_FD_190476 | JGI IMG/M metagenome (GOLD analysis project Ga0304728, IMG submission 190476) | Freshwater microbial communities from Lake Croche, Canada to study carbon cycling - C_130625_MF_MetaG (v2) (version 2) | ecosystem: Environmental > Aquatic > Freshwater > Lake | place... | reverse complement strand
AAAGATTTACGAGATGCAGTTACTGCAGCCCGCGCTGCTCACTCTGGTTGGGCTAAAGCCACTGCCTACAATCGCGGTCAGATTCTCTATCGCATCGCTGAAATGCTCGAAGGAAGAGCAGAGCAATTCGAATCTGAGATCGCACTGACTGCACAGATAACTTCACTCAAGGCAAGGGCGCAGGTATTAGATGCCATCGACCGGTGGGTTTGGTATGCCGGGTGGAGCGACAAGATTCAGGCTGTTAGCGGTGCTACAAATCCTGTGGCAGGTCCATTCTTCAACTTCTCAATCGCTGAACCACAAGGAGTAGTGGCAATCGCTTCTGCTACAAGTTTTATCGATTTCATTGATGCCATTGCTGCAGCCGTTGTTTCAGGTAATACAGCCGTTGTGCTTGTTCCGGGCACACTTGCCGTTCCAGCTATGTCATTTGCTGAAGTATTGGCAACAAGTGACTTACCTGCGGGTGTAATCAATATTCTGACAGGATCCCTTGATGAACTTGCTCCATGGGCTGCATCCCATATGGATATCGATGGTTTTGATATCTCAGGAATTGCTACCAAGAAGCGTGGAGCGCTCAAGGAGGCAGGGGCGGAGAATCTAAAAAGAATTCATGCCTTTAGCGCCGGTCAAACTCCAACAAGAATCCTGGCCTTTATGGAATCTAAAACTGTCTGGCACTCAGTAGGAGTATAGAACTAGTTACTCTGCTGAAATTTTGGCATATGTCGGCTTGATAACTTCTTCAATAATTGCAAGACGTTCTTCAAATGGAATAAATGCGCTCTTTAACGCGTTGATTGTTACGCGCTGCAAATCTTGGAAAGTCCAATCACATTGATTGACCATCTCGTTCATTTCGCGCGACATTGATGTAGCTGACATCAGGCGATTATCGGTATTGATAGTGACTCGGAAGCGAAGCCTGGCTAGGCGCGCAAGCGGGTGATGCGCAAAGGAATCAGCAACGCCTGTCTGAATATTTGATGATGGGCACATCTCAAGTGGCACACGACGATCGCGAACATAGGAAGCAAGGCGGCCTAGGCGCGGTGGTGTGTGATTGAAATCTATATCGTCAGTGATTCGTACACCATGCCCTAGACGTTCTGCTCCGCATAATTGAATTGCTTCCCAGATTGAAGGGAGCCCATATGCCTCACCTGCGTGAATCGTGAAGTGTGCATTTTCGCGGCGGAGGAATTCAAAGGTATCGAGTTGATCACTCGGTGGGAAACCATCTTCAGGTCCTGCAATATCGAATCCAACAACACCGTGGTCACGATATTTAACTGCAAGTTCTGCCACCTCTTGCGAGAGATCATTCTGGCGCATTCCGCAAAGAAGCGATAAGACGCGAATGGTATTTCCTTCAGCTTTCGCTTCTAACTCACCTGCACGGAAACCTTCAAGAATTGCCTCAATGGCTTGCGAAAGTGTTAAACCTTTCTCAGTGATGAGTTCGGGTGCCATACGTACTTCTGCATAGACAACGCCATCACGAGCAAGATCTACTGCGCATTCTCGCGCAACCCGGACAATATCTTCCTTACGTTGCATCACAGCAACAGTGTGAGCAAATGTTTCAAGATAGAGAACCAGAGAACCTGAATCGCAGGAGGTGCGAAACCATTCAGCAAGCTCTGTTGCATCATACGTAGGTAACTCATGGCCAATTTCTTTGGCGATATCAATAATAGTTTGAGGTCGAAGTCCACCATCAAGGTGGTCATGCAAGAGGGCCTTTGGCAGACGTTTTACTTGATCAGCTGTTGGCTTCTTCGTTAAGTCGCTCATCCTTCAATTCTTTCTAACACTAGAGGTAGACGATTGACCGTTCCACCTTCAACTATTGTGACAGCACCAACGAGAATGTCGAGCGCTCGTTCAAAACGAGCTGCCTCATCGGTATGAAGGGTCATCAGCGGTGAACCTGCTGCGATGTAATCCCCCGGCTTTGCATGGAGCTCAATACCTGCACCTGCCTGAACTTTTTCGCCCTGCTTGGAACGACCTGCGCCAAGTCTCCATGCACTCACGCCAACTTTCATCGCATCCATTGTTGTGATGATGCCGCTATTGGCTGCCTTCACTACATGCTGTTCGCGCGCAACGGGAAGTGCTGCATCTGGGTCTCCCCCTTGCGCACTAATCATGCGGCGCCAATGATCCATCGCACTTCCATCTTTCAGTGCATCTGCTGGATCTTTTCCAACAATTCCTGCCGCATCAATCATTTCACGAGCAAGCAGAATCGTAAGTTCTACAACATCAGATGGTCCACCACCTGCAAGTACTTCGACGGATTCGCGAACTTCGAGAGCATTACCTGCAGTAAGCCCTAGTGGGACATCCATTGCGGTAACTAGGGCGCGAGTCTTAACCCCTGCATCTATACCAAGTTGCACCATGGTCCGCGCAAGTTCTGCTGCCTTTTTAGGATCTGACATAAATGCACCGCTGCCGGTCTTCACATCTAAGACAAGTGCAGATGTTCCTTCAGCAATCTTCTTGCTCATAATCGAAGATGCAATAAGTGGAATCGCTTCAACTGTCGCTGTGACATCCCGTAAGGCGTAGAGCTTCTTATCTGCTGGGGCAAGTCCTGCACCTGCAGCGCAAATGACTGCACCCGTATCTTGTAAGACTTTGAGCATCTCATCATTGGTAAGAGATGCTCGCCATCCAGGAATAGATTCAAGTTTGTCGAGAGTTCCGCCAGTATGGCCAAGGCCACGTCCAGAAAGTTGAGGCACAGCGCCACCGCATGCGGCTACAAGTGGTGCAAGGGGAAGGGTGATCTTGTCACCAACGCCACCTGTTGAATGCTTATCTGCTGTCTTACGATCAAGCTGTGACCAGTCCATCCGCTCGCCACTATTGATCATCGCATTGGTCCAACGTGAAATCTCGCGAGAGTTCATCCCGTTTAAGAGTATCGCCATCAACAACGCTGACATTTGCTCATCTGCTACAACACCACGCGTATAGGCGTCGATAATCCAGTCAATCTGTGGATCTGTTAATTCGTTGCTATCACGCTTAGCGGCAATGATTTCAACAGCTGCAAAAGGTTCCATCATGACAAGCGATCAGTGATTTCTTCAGGGCCAAATGCCCATGGCAGTAGGTCTCCCAGAGTCTTGATTCCATCATTTGTTGCCATCTGCAACGTCGATCCACCGTGTTCTTGCAATAACTGTCGACAACGCCCACACGGCATCAGAGCATTTCCTGAAATATCTACACAGGCAAATGCAATAAGACGTCCGCCGCCAGATGCAATGAGGGATGAGACTAATCCGCACTCAGCGCAGAGCGTCAGTCCGTAACTAGCATTTTCAACGTTACACCCAGAAATAATGCGACCATCGTCGACCAGCGCTGCTACACCAACGGGAAATTTTGAATATGGCACATATGCCTTCTTCATCGCAGCTAGCGCTTCGTTGTGCAGGAGATCCCAATCGATATTCATTAGTGTGATTCTCCACGACTGTAGTGAATTCCATCTGCCTTTGGAGCACGAACTCGGCCAACCAATCCTGAGACAGCGATAATGGTTGCAATATATGGAACCATCAACATAAATTCGGATGGGATTGAGACGCCAATAATCGAAAGCGTTCCTTGTAGGTTATCGGCAAAGCCAAAGAGCAGCGCTGCGCTTAAGGCTCCCATCGGAGTCCACTTTCCAAAGATCAGCGCAGCTAGTGCGATAAAGCCAGCACCTGCAGTCATCTCTTTTCCGAAAGTTCCAACTGAGCCAACCGTAAAGTAGGCGCCACCAAGTCCTGAAACTAATCCAGCAACAACCACATTGCGGAAGCGAAGTTTATTGACATCAATACCTACGCTATCGGCAGCAGATGGATGCTCACCAATAGCACGTGTGCGAAGCCCCCACTTAGTGCGAAAGAGTGAGAAGGTGATTGTTGCCACGATGATATACATCAGATACACAATCACAGTTTGATTGAAAAATATTGGTCCAATAATCGGAATCTTTCCAATAATCGGAATCTCGATGTGAGAGAAGGATGGACCTGAGTTCCACGTACCTTGGTATGGAATCAAGAGTTTCTTGTAGAGGAAGTTAGTCAAACCGATAACGAGAACGTTGAGTACGAAGCCTAAAATCACTTGATCTACCGAGAATTTAATAGCAAATGTGGCCAAGAGGATGGAGATGAGGGCGCCGGCTAGCGGGGCAACCAATAAGCCCCATGTTGTTTTATGGGTAAGGCTTGCCACAACACCAGAGGCAAATGCACCCGCAAGTAGTTGACCCTCAATCGCAATATTGATGACACCTGAACGTTCACATAAAAGCCCTGACATCGAACCGAATACAAGTGGAACAGCAAGGAGCAAGCTGCCTTGCAGCATTCCGGTAAATGGAATGAACTTTCCTGCAGCAGCCCAACAGAGGAATCCCATCATCAGCGAGAAGCTAGCGATACCTGTTCCGAGCCCTGGCCCCTTCTTCACTCGAACGCGAGCGAGACCAATGAGTGAACCCGCAATGGCGAGTAATGAAAATATAAAGCAACCAGTGCGAGAATCAATCATCCACTTTTCAATGATGACCCATTCTTTACCAAGGGTGAATCCAAATGTTGTCTTGGCATTAGCATGGTTGCTAATTCCAAAAGCCTTGAGTTCAAAGAGTGAGAGAATTAAAAGTACGATTAAAAGACGCCCTTGACGTCGTTGTGTTGCAGTAAGTGACTTCATCGAAAGAGAGGATCTCATTACCCGTTCCAACCTTTTGAAGTCATGGCATCCTGAGTCTTAAGATTCTTGATTCTAAATACAAAACGCACGAGAGTAGGGGCTGCGATGAAGAGAACTATGAGTGCCTGAATCACCAAGACAATATCCAGTGGCGTAGTGGTATTCGACTGCATAGTTCGGCCACCTGTGCGGAGTGCGCCAAAGAGCAGAGCTGCAAAGACTGTGCCCAGTGGCTTTGCGCGTCCTAAAAGTGCAACTGTGATGGCATCAAAGCCAAAACTTCCGGCGATATCTGCCGTGAGCGCGTATTCGCTGCCAAGCACGTGAACTGCGCCGCCCAGCCCTGCGAGAGCGCCACACAAAGCCATCGTGGAGATCGTCACTGTTGCGACAGAGATTCCCGCAGTCTTTGCAGCAGCTGCATTGGCACCAACTGCTCGGAAGCGGAATCCAATCGTCGTGCGGTTCAATAACCACCATACAAAGTAGGCAGCCAGTAATGAGATCAGAATTCCAGCATGCAGCCTAAAGTTTGCCCCAGCAAGGTGTGGCAGACGGGCGCTGATATTGACTTCGGGTGCGATCGGATCGATGCGACGTGGCCGAAGGAAGGCGGTAGTTTTTAAAATCCATAGGATAAAGAATCCAGCGATGTAATTCATCATGATGGTGACAATGACTTCGTGCGCACCCGTGCGCGCCTTCAGCAGCCCGACAAATCCACCCCACAGCGCAGCTGCTGCAACACCTGCTAAGAGTCCAAGAAATACATGAAGGATTGGATTCATGGTGAAGTGGAAGCCAACATACGATGCAGATATTGCACCAAATATAAATTGTCCCTGTGCGCCAATATTGAAAAGACCTGATTGGAATGCAAGTGCCACTGCTAGACCAGTCAAGATCAAAGGAGTCGCAGTAACGATGGTCTCCGAGAGTGGGTAGAGACCTTGAAGGACACCTTTACCTCGAGCCAGATTAGGATCATAAATGGATCCTTGAAAGAGAGCTAGGTATGCGTTTCCAACAGTCGAGAGAGCTGTCGTGATGAATTTACCCGGTGATTGCAAGAGCTTGAGCACCTTTGAATCCGAGAGCGCGATAACAAAACCAGAGATAAAAAATGCCATGATAAATGAGAGTGCTGGGAGAAGTGCAGTTCCCAAAATACGATCGAGAAATTTTTTCATTGTGCAATACCTGCCATGAGTAAACCGAGTTTTTCACGAGAAACTTGAGCATCGACGATTTCTAGAATCTTTCCTGCGTACATCACCGCAATGCGATCGGCTAAGGCCAGAACTTCATCTAGCTCTGTGCTAAAGAGCAACACAGCTCGTCCCGCATCTCTTTCAGCAAGTATCCGCTCATGTACAAACTCAATAGATCCAACATCAAGGCCTCGGGTTGGTTGGCAGGCAACCAATAGTTTGAGTGGCCTTGATAGCTCGCGCGCTAGAACTACCTTCTGCTTATTTCCACCTGAGAGAGATGATGCAGGATCGCTAATGGAGAGCGCTCGAATATCAAATTCCTTAACCTTGATTTCGGCTTCAGCGGCAACTGCGCTATCTGAAATCAATATTCCACGTGAGTATGGGCTCTCTCGATGGGTATCCAGGATCAAATTATCCGCGATGGAAAATGATGAGATAAGCCCATCGAGTTCGCGAGATTCAGGAATATAGGCAATCCCAGCATCGAGTGTGTGACGTATCGATAGCCCCACAATCTCTTTCTCGCCCAATGTGATTGAACCATGAACATGATCTTCTAAATTAAGAATTGCTTGTGCTAACTCTGATTGACCATTGCCCTGAACTCCAGCAACAGCGAGAATTTCACCCGCACGCACATTGAAGGAGATATCACTTACCAACGCGCGTCCTGTCGGATCTGAGACTGTGAGACTTGAGACTTCCAAAACGGTTTCACCAATTTCATGACGGGTCTTATCTGGCACCAGGTTTACTGGTCGCCCAACCATGAGGGAGGCTAATTCTTCTTGTGAAGCGGATGGGTTAGCTGTTGCGACGACCTTACCGCGCCTAATAACGGTGATGCGGTCGGCCAGCGCCTTTACTTCGCGGAGTTTGTGAGAGATAAAGATGATGGATGTGCCTTGAGAGCGTAGCCGTTTGATAACTTCAATAAGTTCATCGGTCTCTTGCGGAGTTAATACTGCTGTTGGCTCATCCAGAATCAGAACCTTGGCGTCATACATAAGCGCTTTCAGGATTTCCACTCGCTGCTGAACACCGACAGGTAGATCCTCAATCATCGCATCCGGGTCAATCTCAAATCCAAAATTGGCAGCGAGCGATAAGAGTTTTTCTCGCGCCTGGATTAGATTCAACTTCCCGAACTTGGAGGTCGACTCATGGCCCAAAACTATATTTTCAAGCACGGTAAATACAGGAATTAACATGAAGTGCTGGTGGACCATACCGATTCCAGAAGCTAGCGCATCGTTAGGCTCATTGATGGAAACAACTTTTCCATCAACTTTAATTTCACCAGAATCTGGGCTGAGCAACCCATAGACAATATTCATCAGGGTTGACTTACCTGCACCATTTTCACCGAGGATAGCCAAGATCTCGCCATCGCCAACTTTGAGATCGATGGAGTCGTTAGCGACTAGTTCGCCAAATCGCTTGGTGATGCCGGTGAGCTCGAGTGACACTAACTAACCTCTCATCTTGAAAAACACGTGATAGTGCAATTGCGGCATATTCCGACTGCCGAAACAATCATAATCCTTTAATAGAAATAAAAGTACGGGGACCTCATGTGAGGTCCCCGTACTTTCTTACTTTTACTTACTTAGACTTTAGAGATCCACCTGAGATCTTCATGCCAATTTGACGAACTTCTACTGCAAGGCGTGATGAGACCTTGGTGCTGAAGTCGTGAGTAGGTGCCATTGAAACACCCTTATTTGCCAAAGTACCTACATAGGCAGTGTTAGTGAAAGTTCCCTTAGAAACATCTGTAATTGCAGATTTAACTGAGGCGCCAATTTCCTTAACAACGCTTGTAAGGAGTACTGACTTGAACTGTGGAGCAGCGTAGTAACCATCTGAGTCAACCCAGATTGTTACTGACTTTCCGCTCTTCATTGACTGGCCAGCTGTTGCTGCACCTAGTCCGCCAGCAACAGGCATGATCACGTCTGCACCTTGCTGTTCAAAGCCTTGTGAGAGTGAGAGAGCCTTGTTGGTATTTGCGAAGTCACCAACGAATACGCCCGCCTTCGGATTTGCTGGATCCCAACCAAGAACCTTGACCTTCTTGTGCTTGATCTTGTTGTAGTAAGCAACACCATTTGCAAAGCCATCCATGAAGATTGTCACGGTTGGGTATGGAGCTCCACCGTACGTTGCAACTGTTCCGGTCTTTGAGTAACCAGCTGAGAGGTAGCCAGCCATAAATGCTGACTGATCTGTTGAGAAGGTAAGACCCTTAACGTTTGCTACTGGATTACACACTGAGTAATCAGCGTTGCAATCAAGTGCAGCATCATCGACAACTGCGTACTTCACTGTTGGGTTTGCCTTTGCTGAAGCAACAATTGATGAGCTAATTGCAAAGCCAACACCGATGATTAAATCGCACTTCTGATCAACAAACTTCTTAATATTTGGCGCATAATCTGCAGCTGATGCAGATGGCAGGTAGGAAACATCTGCGATTGATGCTGAAGCCTGAGCTCCGGCCCATGCAGATGCGTTGAATGAGTGATCATCCACTCCGCCTGTGTCTAGTGCAATACATGCCTTTGTCTTTGCAGCATTTGATGCTGGAGCAACAGCCACACCTGCGACTAATGAAACTGCCGCAAGCAGCGTTACCAACTTAAATGATTTTTTCAAGGTACTCCTCCAGAGGGATCACCCCGCCGTTTGGTCGGGATTAGTTAAGGGAATGCTACCTACATACTCAGGATTTATGAGCCAGAAGTGGGGCGCGTTAAGCGTCAAAAATGTAAAGTTTTGGTTACAGAAAATGGAAAGAGGAAAACTCTCAAGTACAACTTTAAAGCTAGGCGGTGATTTTCTCGGCTGTTACCGCTGCCACATTAATTGCATCGCTAAATCCCAAGAGCGCTCCAGAACGAATAGTGAATTCGATTCCGCCACCTGTAATCGCATATCGGCGTCCATAAATTCCGGCATCTGAATCGAGAATGTCGAGATACTGCTTATCTGCTTGGGCAAGAGCAATCACATCGAACATCGCCTTATCAACGCGCTTTACAACAGAGGCGATGAGGTACTTCTTCGTTGCACTTGTCACGGTGATGTACTGGTCTGGTTCGATATTGATGAGCCCAATCATGGAGCCCTTCTTCTTGGCGTTGCGTGAAACGATGGTTTGAAAGATAGCTGAATCTGAACCTTGCGTCGCCACGAAGACCACATCTGCACCTGCGTCGAGAACTTGTGTGGTCGCTTCTGAATACGATCCTGAAACATACTTCACAATCGGAATTACCTTCTTCTTACTAGCAAAGACGCCGGCCGAAAAACCATCTTTGAAGATATCTGCCTGATTTGGATTAGCAATCATCGCAACTTTTCCGGTCTTACTTACCTGTGCTGCGCTAAATCCGGCTAAATATGCGCCTTGAGTATCAGCGAAGATGAGTGAGGTGACATTGAGCGCTGTCACGCTGGCATCGTTGATGATGGCAAAGTGGGTATTAGGAAATTCAATGGCGAGCACCTGCAGAGTTGGGGCATAACCGGCACCGATTGCAATGATGGGGTTGCAGTTCTTGGTGATGAGTGAGCGAATGCGCTTCTCACGATCCTTAGTTGTGCCATCTGTGACAACGGCTTCGAGAGTGAAACCAAATTGCTTCTGAGCCTTTTCAAGTCCGGCCGCAGCAGCATCATTGAAGGATTTATCTCCTCGTCCACCAATGTCGTATGCCACTCCAACAGTGAAAGTTTGTGCAGCATGTACGGGAGTTGGTGCAAGCACGGCAACGAGCAACGCAAACACCAGGGCGATGCGCGACTTCATTAGAGAACTACTCCCAAATTCTTATACGTATTTTCGATTGTCTCTTGTGCAACATTTCGCGCCTTAGTAGATCCTTGATGCAAGATATCGAGCAGGTGTTTTTCATCTTCCAGGAGTTCGAGGGCGCGGGCGCGGATTGGGCGCAGGTATTCAACGACAACTTCCGCGACAGCAGATTTAAAGTCTCCATACCCCTTGCCAGCAAATTCATTTTCGAGTTCTTGAATGGTGCGGCCTGATAGCGCTGAATGAATTGTCAGCAAGTTGCTAATGCCTGGCTTTTCAGCGAGGTCATATTTCACTTCGCGCCCCGCATCTGTCATTGCGCTCTTAATCTTCTTCAAATTCGCCTCAGGAGAATCCATGATTTCAATGACTCCAGCTACAGCCCCTGAAGATTTACTCATCTTTGCAGTGGGCTCTTGAATATCGTTGATCTTTGCTGCCGTCTTAAGGATGTAAGCCTCAGGTAGTTGGAATGTTTGGCCGTATCGCGTATTAAATCGTCCAGCCAAATCACGAGTGAGTTCGATATGTTGACGTTGATCTTCACCAACCGGCACATAGTGCGCTTGATAGAGCAAGATGTCAGCAGCTTGCAACATTGGGTATGTAAATAAACCCACACGAGCAGAGTCTGAGCCAGCTTTAGAAGACTTATCTTTAAATTGCGTCATGCGGCTTGCTTCACCGAAACCAGTAAGGCACTCCATGATCCAACCCAATTGATTATGTTGCGGAACTTGAGACTGCACAAAGAGAGTGGACTTTTCTGGCGAGATTCCCAGAGCTAGCAGCTGAGCAGCTGATGCAAGAGTGCGCTTGCGCAAGAGCGCAGGGTCTGTCTCAACAGTCAGCGCATGAAGGTCGACGATGCAGTAAAAGGCATCATGTCCATCTTGTAGCTCTACCCATTGCTTGACTGCGCCCAGATAATTTCCGAGATGGAAAGAGTCGCTCGTTGGCTGGATGCCTGACAGAACTCGTTTCATAGCTGTAATTCTCGCATGCCTTAGTAGTTACGTGAGATCAATAGTCGACCCGCGCGCTTGCCTTCCATGGAAAGAACGGTAATTCGCAGTCCATTGACTCCGACAACATCGCTTGCGACGGGAATTCGACCGAGATAGTGCATGACGAATCCACCCGCTGTTTCATAAGGACCATCGGGAAGCTCAATGCCGGTCTCTTCCAGTAGATCCTCTAGGGAGATAAGTGCATCTACCTCGAAATCACCAGTATGAGATTCCTGTGACACTTCAGTCTCATCGTTATCGTATTCATCGCGAATATCTCCAATGAGGGTCTCGACCAAATCCTCAAGCGTCACGATTCCATCAGTTCCACCGTATTCATCGAGAACGATGGCAAGGTGCTGACGTTGGCTTCTCATCTCAGTCAGAGCAGGCAATATTCCTTTAGTCCCAGGCAAATACATAATGTTGCGAGCAAGCTCTTGAATCTTTCCATTATTCGCAGCCAGGGATGTATCAAGCAGGTCGCGCACATGGATAAATCCGATGACTTCATCCGATGAACCACGAACAACTGGATAGCGAGAATGAGCCTTCTCTATCGCGAGCGCAATTGCTTTGCCAACAGTGAGAGAGGCATCCATAAAATCTACTTCGGTGCGAGGAACCATGACTTCGTGCACTTGTCGCTCAGATGCGTTGAAGACTTCTTCCACGATATCGCGCTCTTCATCGGTAAGAGCTGCATGTCCTGCAACAAGATCAAGCAGCTCTTCTTCAGAAATCTGTGCGCGTTGTTCCTTTGGATCAAGGCCAAAGATACGAACAACCAAGTTGGTGGAGTGTGAGAGCACCCAGACGATGGGTCTAAATAAGTTGGTCAATACTTTGACGATATCTGCCGATGCGAGCGCAATTGTTTCGGTGCGATAGAGAGCAAGTCGTTTAGGAACGAGTTCGCCGAAGACGAGTGATACGTAGGCGATCATTAAGGTGACACCGATAAGAGAAGTTGTATTGGCAGCCTTTGGCGCAAGCCCGAGTCGTTCAAGCCACGGTATGACATAGACGCCAAGTTTTTCCGCACCTAGGGCAGCTGAGAGAAATCCCGTAACCGTCACACCCACTTGAAGAGCAGCGAGGAGCCTGTTGGGATTGGCTGCAACTTCGGCAACTTTCGCTCCACGTCGACCACGGCCTGCCATCTGCTTGATCTGACTTTCGCGCAGTGAAATAAGAGAGATTTCAGCAGCTACAAATAACCCGGCCAGAAAGATCAGGCCCAGAACAATAAGAATCGAGGAGAGAAGAGAGGTGCTCGGGTGGCTTTCCATGATGTGAGAAGTCTAGCGAAGGCGCTTCCTAAAGGAGCCTGCGTGACATAGCCTTGCCCACGCTGGTCAACCGACCAGCACCTTCATCCTCGGACCGTCGGGCACGTACCTGCCCGGATAAGGAAATGTAAAAAATGGCATCAGTTGTATTTGAAAATGCATCACGTATCTACCCGGGCACAACAGCGCCTGCAGTAGACAAGCTCAACCTCACCGTCGCAGATGGCGAGTTCCTCGTTCTTGTTGGACCATCAGGTTGCGGTAAGTCAACATCACTTCGTATGTTGGCCGGACTTGAAGAGATCGACGGTGGTCGTGTACTCATCGGAGATCGCGACGTTACAAACGTTGCACCAAAAGATCGCGATATCGCGATGGTCTTCCAGTCATATGCGCTCTACCCACACATGACTGTTGCAGAGAACATGGGCTTCGCACTCAAGATCGCAGGCGTTGATAAAGCAGAGCGCGATAAGCGAGTTCGCGAAGCAGCAAAGTTGCTTGACCTCGAGCCATACCTAGAGCGCAAGCCAAAGGCGCTATCGGGTGGACAGCGTCAGCGCGTTGCAATGGGTCGCGCAATTGTTCGCGAACCTCAGGTCTTCCTTATGGATGAACCACTCTCAAACCTTGATGCGAAGTTGCGCGTTGCAACTCGTACACAGATTGCTG
>Ga0304728_1002195_pt1 | contig 12765 bp, 17 predicted proteins | sample C_130625_MF_Meta_FD_190476 | JGI IMG/M metagenome (GOLD analysis project Ga0304728, IMG submission 190476) | Freshwater microbial communities from Lake Croche, Canada to study carbon cycling - C_130625_MF_MetaG (v2) (version 2) | ecosystem: Environmental > Aquatic > Freshwater > Lake | place... | reverse complement strand
ATTGAATCAGGAAAAAAAGTTAATGATTGAATTCAATTCACTCATTAAGTCTTTATGATATTAAACAAGTCAATATGAAATCACATTGAATTCAGCGATTCAATTTTTATTCGCGTAAGTAACATAAGCTCAATCATTTTTATGTGATTCGCTCAATTCAATGAGCTAAAAAAAAATCGCAGCCGCAAAAATTGAATCGGGCCGCTGCCGTTTCTTTAGGCACTCAAACAAGATGAAAGACCTTGATATGTGGTTTAGTGAGAAGATTTGTAATAGGCTTGCAGGTATCACTGATAGTGAAGAGAGACGTGAGTATATTGAAATAATCACGTCTGCCCCTGGTATAAAAGAGGAGTGCTTTGAAATTATTCATGATCTAATGAAAAGTTCATTGCCCCATGATGAAAAGTTCTTATTCATGGGTGCATTACTTGATGAGTATGACTTCGATGATTTACTATATGATATTAGAAAGAGATTTAGGGAATGTTAGGGGTGTTAGGGGAGTTAGGGGAATTTTTCAGATTCTTGAGATAAGTCTCCAAAAAAGTCCGCTAAAAATAGCGGAGGTTTTCAGGAAGAATCTAGTGTGAATATGATTTTTTCCTATTTCTCCCCTAACTCCCCTAACATTGTAGAAAGAGGTTACACGTCTTGATAGCTTTCTCTAATTCATCATTCGATAGTGTAGTAAAAGTATCAAGGATCTTCTTATAGTGATATAGATTATCTAAGTATCGTTGGTATTCCCTTGCACTGCTGTAAGGTGTTAGCTTATCATTCATTGAAATAAGAATTTTTCTCATTTCAGCAAGTGATTGTAGATTAGTCATCTAATTTTATGGGATATTTTACATAGCAGTTGTCTTATATTTATTCGCAAGAAACGCTATCTTTCTCGGGTCAGGCTTATACGTCTCACGCAAGACTGTAGAATGATATATTGGCGACCCATCTTCATACCCTCCTCTTGTAAGTCTGTTATTCGCTTTTAAAGCAGCAAACGTTGCTTGATTTTTCGCTGCCTGCTCAGCAGGCACATTAGCTGATGCAGCCTGTGCAGCGTCCATACGATCAGAAACTGACTGAGCAGCAGGAGCAGGGTCAGCAGCAGGGCGACCTATTGCAGTCATCTGCTCGGGATTCAGTCGCACCTTATTTAATCCAAATCTCCCTGCAAAGCCACTTCCCATCATACTGGTTGTCATGGTTGTTCCACCAATGCGAGTAGATGCCATTTTTCTATTAGTTGTAAGAATTTAATCCAGAACTTCCACAGCCCCAGCCTTGAGCGTGAGAACACGAGTGAAGTGGAGGATCACGTAGTGCGTGAGGCCAGTAGCAGCCAGAGTTCCAACGGGCGAGTTAGCAGTCGCCTGCACCTGGCCGTTGTTCTGAAGCTCAATGGCAATCTGGTAGCCGGAAGTGCTTGTGTTAATACCACCAGCGTCGGGCTGGCTTGTGAGGAACTGCTCAAGATTCACACCGTTCTGGAACATAGCCTCGTCACCAGCGAAAGCACCAAGAAGAGAGCCGTCCTTCGTGCCAGAAGCCGTAGCGTCCTGTCTGCGAGTATCAGCACCGCCACCCGTGATTGTAGAACCAATACGAGCGATAGGCTGGCCAACGTAGTTATACCAGGAGATTAAAGCACCACCAACCACTGAGCCGAGCTGGTTGTAGGCCTTCTGCAGCTCCTGGAATGCACCAGCGGAAGACTGAATCTGGAGCTGAGGGTATCTCTTTGAGTTGATGATAACCTGGTAAGAGCTGAAGCAGAAGTTACCGTTCGTGGAGTTGTTACGCCAGCTGAACGATGTCTCGGAGAGCGTGGGCTTTGACACACCATACACACCCTTGAGGAAACGAGTTCCCTTAGCTACTACGATGCGAGTTAATGCACCCGTTGAGCCGACCGTATCACCAGCAGACTGGCCCTGGGCAATTGAGGCAGGCTGCACCTGGTAGGTATCAATCGCATAAGCTACACCTGAGCCGTTAGGCATCTTAAGCTCATTGTCCATGAGGGCATAGTAGTCAGCAGACATGCGGCAGCAGTCATAAGATAGCTGAACATCGCTCACCGTTACGAAGGTCAGAGGAGCATTAGCGGGGACAGCGATAGAGGGATTTACAACCCAAGCCGCACCGTTGAGGGCAGAGCGGAAGAGGATCTCAAGGGTGAGGTCCTGGAAGTTACGGGCAGCGAAGAGCGTGGGGATACGGCAGATACCGAGCAGCGTGAGAGGCACGGAATAGTAGCGACCGTTATCGAGCCAGGAGCTACCTACAGCCCAGCGAGCATCAAGAAGCTGAGAACCCGTGACACCAGCTGAGTTAGACACGTTAGCGGCAGGGCCATCGTTCCACTTGTCATAAACATAGAGACCCTCAAAGCCGCCGCACTGCTTGTAGTAGTTGTAAGGCATAGAACCCTGCACAAGGGCATTCACAAGGTGACCTACGTTATTGAGAACCTCAACCGTCTGGCCACCAACCTTGACGTTGATGGTATCAATTAAAGAGAACACGTGGTCATCAAGAGCAAGGCCCGAAGGGGCTTTGTTACCACTTCCATCGACAAAAGCATTGGCCTGAGCCTTAAAGTTGAGAACCATCGTTGAGGTATCAATATAGTCGTTCTGGTTCGCAACACGGATAATCATGAGACGAGTTCCAGAACCTCCAACCGTGTAGCTATCGCCGGACGAAGGCACTTGCGTAGCCGTATAACGCTCCTCAACTACTGAAGAACCCGTAAGGCGATCCTTTAACATAGCAAAATCAGGCACAACTTCCTCCACACGAGGCATCAGAAACGGGACGGTCAAGGCTGACATTTTCTAATATATGGAATATTTAAATTTCACATATTCGAATCTTTTTTCACCAGACCGGAGTTATAAAACAGCCCCTAAAGCTTTTCCAAGTGTTCCAGCCTTACCAGTTTTAGAACTTAAGTAACCAGCCCCACCCTTTGCAATATTCATAATACCACCCTTCACATCTCCCTCTTTAAAACTTTGAGCAGCATCTAGTCCTGAATTACCAATTGCCTTAATATCATTTACACTCATTCCACCATAAACAGGGACACTCTGGGCCTTCTGTTGCACTCTTGATACGACGTTTCCAAGAACGGGTATATTCTTAGCCGCTGTTAATAAGGGATTTTCAGAATTCAATCTATCTCGGCCGTAATCTATTCCAGTTTGTAAAGCTCCTTTAAAATCTCCTTGCAATACTTGTGACCCTGCTTTAACGCCGGTATCAACTCCTTTTAATATATTAGTTGCTGCCCAACCTATTGGAGTATATTTCTCAATACCTCCTGCGATATCACCAAGAACCGGGACGGACTTAATAGTATTCCATGCATTGTTTCCAAAATTCTTCACTGATTCCCAGCCTTCACCGAGCTTCTTACCTATGTTGTTAAACCCATCTGATATCTTCTTACCAAGGCTATCGGAAGACCCGGTGTTACCCATCTATTTTAGTGTATAACATTTCCAACAACTCCTAAAACATTTCCTGTCTCATGTGAGACCTGTTTTCCGATATTAACAGCCTTATTAACTGCTGCGGCATCAACACCAGTCTTAGCCTTTATAGCGGCATTAGTCTTAGCCTCGGCTTTTGCAATAACGGCACTCGCCCCAGGTATGACCGCTGCGGCATTCTTGATATCGGTATAAGTTTGCTTAGCCTTATCATACATCTGAATGCCCTTATCAACATTAGCCTTCACCTTACCTATCGCAGCGATTCCGCTAATGGCGAGATTCTTAGCACTACTGAAGAACCCCATTGTCTTTATCTACTATTTTATATACTTTATTCAGCGTTCGGAATCTTTCCTTTGACGGTTTTTTATAATCGACGATCAAATGCCCGTAGTTATCTTTTGAGCGAATATCTTTGTAAATATTCACGATGTCGTTAGGAGTTGCGAATTCAGACTGGTGTTCTTCAGAAATCTCTTTCATCATTTCCTGATTAACACCCATGACAACTAAATGAGTTACATTGGTCATTCTGCAGTTACGATTTATGTGCTTATATACTTGTGAAGTCAGAATAATCGAAATGCCTGCATTACGCCCACTGCAGAATACATCATCAATGATATTGATTGAGTTACGGCTTACGAGACCCTTAGATGAATAGTCATCGAATACAAACAGAATTCTGTAATATCTGAGATTTTCAGACTTTCTTTCTTCTTGCATTACTCGTATCTCATCTACAATTGTCTTAATCTCTTGTGGATCAAAGGTATTATAAACTTCAGAATTCTTAATCTTTTTGAATTGAGTATTGTATCTGGGTGATCCATTCCAGATTAGAACCTTATCAAAGAAATCGCCATACATCTTCTTATCACTTAAAAGGCTATATAAGAAACTACTTTTGCCTCCACCGGAAGACCCTACAATCACACTTCTAAAGGGGTGACTGAATAATCTCTTGTCAAGCTTTGTAATCTTAGTATCCTCTTGTTCGTTATCAAGAGGCATCGCTCTGATTACCAGGTCCTTCGCCTTTGAATCCTTTGCTTCCATGTTCTATATAGTCCTTAGTTTTTTGATATGCAGTGTTCAGAAACGCTCCTACATCAGTGAGACCCTTAGCAATGTATTTAGTATAAGAAGGTAGTTCTTTTCTTAGTCCTTCTATGTCTTGCAACACAAAGTCCTTTGAGTTATTACTCCATAGATACATAGTTTTCAATAGCTGTTCTACAAAGGCCTGGCAATTGTTTCTAAAAGGATCGTATGTAAAGAAATCATCGTCACCAATCCTTTGACGTGTCATATCAAGTAGTTCATTAACTGTCATAGTTCCACGCTGTGGCGGGCCTACATCTAGGGCATCTGGGCAGGCTCTGGGACTGGTTGATATACGTATTACTTCGTTCTTCTCAATATGTAATCTGCTTCCATCTTCCATTGTAACAATCATGAATAGATGATAAAACTTATCAAAGCCATACTTCTTCTTAGCCTCTTCCCACGTATTCTTCCCAGCTAATGCCTTCAATAAGAACTCTAGATTTTGAGAGACGACTTCTCTACAAAGTTTAATATTGACTATCTTATGATTACCATGTTGTGATAGTAAATTCTTCACATCAGGGGGATACTTACTATGGACATCTTGTGCGGTATCTTTTATGAGTGCAGCTGCACTTTTACCAGGATTTGTAAATAATTTAACTGTTCGATAAGCCTTTCCTAAGAATTGCTTTATCTGCTTGAACATCTATAGATTAAATCATTTTTTAAAGTGAATTGAATATAAATCGTATTTGTCTGCCATCTAATTTATCTTCCTAAAATAGAAATGGAAAAGACTTCCGGGCAAGAACTATCTGACCTGTTATATGGGCTGCAGATGACGGTCAAGATTCTAGAGGGTATTATGACAGAACATAAGGAAGGTAAGCGTGACCAAGCTGATTATGAGTCAAGAATTCATAGTCAGAGTAATCTTCTAAATAACAATCTTAAGGGAATAAAGCCATTAGTTGAGAAACTCTTTACTGAGGCATATAGTAGATTTAAGAATGAAAGTGCAGTCAGTAGTGTTTCCAAAGAAGATGTTCAGTCTAAGACAAGCGAAGCAGTGGTTATCCAAGCATAACTATGTTACTTCATTTCACGGGAAGCCTGCTGATTCAACAACAAATACTTATCGTTTTCGCCAAGAATCCCCTTCTCACTTTTCGCAGTATGCAGTGAAAACACTTCCAAATGGGGTTGAACTTGTCCTGGGGAAATAATAACTCGTAAGCTATTATCTATGTATGTGACATTCGCATATTTAAATATTAGATCATTCGTGAGGGGTATATTATAGATAACCTTGTTATTAAATACTTCAACTCGTATGTCTCTACAATGTGACCATAATAGTCGGAGCATCTACTCGGATAATCCAAAATAATTTCTAATCCATGGATAGAAATGACTGCACCTCTCCCGCTCCGCTTCCATAATCCTATTAAGGGTCTATGCGAGAAGTTGAATCTGGACTACGAGACTGTTATTGGAACTGGGCTTAGTTCTAAGATGCAGGAAGCCTACGTGTATGCTGATATCGCTAAGGAAGTTAAGGATATAACGGCGAAGGATAAGAAGAAGGCACAGGAGAAAATAAAGTCACTGAATAGCAAGTATGGACGAGATGATGCTACAGGAACTAGAGAAGGAGAAGTTGAAGACAAGGGGCGTGTTCGCTACGATGCAGGGCTTATCGTGGAGCATATACTGCCTGACGCTGGCGAGGTGGATAAATCCGCCCCTATACGCTATGGCCTGGAGAATACTACACCTATCAAATATGAAAGAAAAGATATGCTCTGGTGTCCAGGAAAGGGAGTTATCCCAGGAAGCCAGCTCGGACTTGACTAACCCAGATGATCCCATAAACCCCGGCACATAACAATAAATGAACAGTCGCTTAACAAAAATTTCTTTGTATAGGGTATATAATGTCCGATACAGAGGAGGTAGTCATTACACGCACCAAAGCTGAGCCTAAGCCCCCCAAGAACACAAAGCCGGAGATTGCTCGTGAGAAACTGAAGGAAAAGCGTGAGCGGTTGAAGAAGGAGAAGGAGAATATGATAATTGAGGAAGCGAAGAAGCGAATGATTTCGGAGTCTGAGAAGAAGTTGCAAGAAGAAGCGTTAGTAAAGCAGCAAGAAGAAGCAAAGAAGAAGTCTGATCCCACATATATTATGATGCAGAAAATGGAGCAGATGATGTCTATGATTAATAGTAGGGCTGCACCAACACCTATTGTTGAAGAGCCTGTTAAGAAGAAGAGAGCAACAAAGAAAAAAATACCTGAGCCTGAGCCTGAACCTGAGGAAATACCAGTAAAACGACGTGTCAAAAAGGAGGTAGTTTCGATTAATAAATCTCCAGGATTACCAAAGCCCAGAAAGAAGGTTGTTTATCTTCAGCAAGACCCAGTAATGGAAGAATCAACTCAATTCGTCGGTTACGATGTTGCACCACCTGCCGAGCCTATTCAATACCAGCCGTCATCGGGATTACTATCCGCCATGATGGGTCGTAGAAATATGAATAGTTTCTATCAGTGAATATGACGACCATAAAAAAACCAAACTATAAAAATAGCAATTGGTATATTTTGTATTGGTAGTCTCATCTACTTCTTCTTATAAGTCTTCTTAGCTTCCTTCATTGCATCTCCAAGAGAAGCCTTAGGGTTCTTCTTCTTAAGTTTCGCATGGGCTTCCTTAACGGCCATTAACCAAGCAGAGGGCATTTCTATATATTAGTGTGAATAGATTGTCCGTGGGGTTCTTTTAAATTTAAAAATGATCCAACAGCCGGAGTAGGTAACATTCCCCTCATATTACCCAATTTTCCAGATAAGAACTGTGTATAAGGAGATGACCGTAAGTTAGTCCAATTTACATTACCACCAACTATTGCAGGGGCTGTAGGAAGGGGAACGCTCGAACGATCTAATAGTGTCTGAAAGCCAAACTTAGGATTTCCATCAAGACCACGGGCCGCCTTATGAGTAGTTAATTCACCATTAGCAAATGATGAATCAACGACAGGAGGCTTATTCTCAAAACGATTCTTAAGAAATATGTTACCACCGAGCATTTCTATTTTGAAGGGCGGAAATAAATTAGGTTTGGACTTATTAGAAAATGCAAGCTGCTTTCGCTAAGTTGATGGTGAAGAATCCAGTTCAGTCCTCAACTATTGAGTTCCGGTCGGGAGGTAATGGAGTTCCTATCTTAACTCGTGCCTCTGGCCAATCAACGGTAGGCTATCAGACTATGGGTAATTCAGTGGGTAAGACGACGCTCGGTGCAATTCGCATGGGCGATGACGATGGTAGCGGCCCTGGCTCAGCGATATTTCCTGGTATGATTTTCCAGCCTTACGGTCAGCCTGATAGAATATATCCTGGTGTGACTTTCGCTGCAACTGGTAATACTGTATTTCAGCCTCCCGCCCAGGACCAGGGGACGATTGCTATTCTGCAGAAATACGGTGACCAGAAGTTCAAGGCCACCCAACAAGCTCCTTTTGAAGACTACATGGCTCAGCAGCGTAATGCGAGAGATGCAATGGAGGCTAGTAGAAACGGATCATTAGCCGAATTAGGAGCTTCCAGAGATATACTTCGCAATCTTTCAGCACAGCGTAGAATTCAGAACGAGGAAGACTATGTTCGTAGAATCTTAGACGCTGGTGGTTCGCCTGAGGCTGCACAGAAGGAAATTCAAGCTGTTCGTGATGCTTCCGCCATACAGGAGGCTAAGAACAGAACACTAGACGACAGAGATTACCAGGCGAAGTCTCTTATTATGCGTATGGCCCAGGCTCGTGGTGTTACACCCATGGTCAGAGAGCCTCTCAGTCAGTCAGCTGCAATTAACTCACCTCAGCCCAGCCAGGCTATGGCCCAGGCTATGGGAGTTGATGGTGGATATGGTTCTGCTCCTATTGACGCTAATAGAGAGTTTCAGACTGCTGATTTCTATAGAAAATATCTACGTAAATCCACAATAAGTCAAGAGGCTGGTGACGAGCAAACTGCATTCAGTAATCTCATCACTCAGGGAGAAATCCCAACTCCTCCTACTGGTTCTTATTCCCTTCCAATGATGAGAGGACAGGAGAGACAGCAGCAGATAGATATAGCGTCAGAGGCTCTTGCATCAAGAGTTGAATCGATAAGACAGAGAGCCGTTAAGATCAAGTTCCCTCTACCAAAGCCCGTCTTCGGTAAGGATATCTTAGATACCCTTTATAGATCAAAGAATAAATCAGAAGGTGATAGAGTATTATACTCTCCCGAGACAATTCAGGATCTAAATCCTCTGCAGTTACTCTTAGCCATCAATTGGACAATTCAGCATGATGCAAATGGCTTTAACAGACTGAAGAAAGAAATTGGCAAGTATAACTGGGGGACAGAACAGAATCCCTCTGAGAGATGGGTAAATGATCTACAGAAGGTTGCATTTAATCTAAATAAGGAAAGCCAGGATATCAGAATTCCATTCCCAAGTGCAACTGTTCCATTCAAGGCTGGTTCATTTATCAGCATGTTAAATGATCTCAAGACATCAAAAAGTCCCGAGCTTCGCAAGGATATTGAGAAGGGAAGAGTTGAACTAATGAAGAATATTTTAGATGATGATATACCGATGTCTCAGTTAGAATCAATGATACAAATGAGGCCTGCAGCACCGAAAGCTCCTCCTGCAACTGCTCCAGCTCCTGCTCAAGCTCTTCAAGCTGCTGTTGAGGAAACCGCTGGAGCTATGCCCCCTGTTGCAAGGAGAGTTATATCAAAAATCAAAAGGAAGACAACACCTGCACCCTCTGGTGGTGGTGGCCCTGCTGAGCCTGCTGCTAAGCCTGCTCCAGCGAAAAAATTAATCAGTAAGATGACTGCAGCAGAGTTAATGGCTATATTAGATGAGAATGGTATAACATATAGATCAAATCAGAGTCTGAAGAAACTTAAGGAACTTGCGAAACCATTTATTAAATAATATAGATAAGTAGAATGTCTTTGACTGCACCGCTGATTTTCCTGAGTTCGTATAACAATCAGGCTTCCGAAACATCTACGGACTTTTCGCTAACGTTATCAGTCCCGGTTACAAAGGGAGCAAAGTTAAGATTAATCGCTGCGACACTTCCTAATCTTTTTATGCCCTTCGCTCGCAACGACAGCCAATGGACATTTACTTATGGTGTAACAGGTTTTCCTTTTGCCTCTTATACTGTTTATTTCCCTACAAATAGACGATGGGCAACAATTGCTGACTTTACATCTTATGTAAATGGAACAATGTTTCCTGCTGCTGTTGATCCCGCCGGTGCTGCTACACCTATGCCTGTTGCTGTGACACTCAATTATGATGCTGGTAAGAATCAGCTATATCTTGCTTCATCTAATCCTGCTGGTGTATTTTTAATGCCTGGTTGGAATTGGAATAACTACGAGGGAACTTCTATTTCGTATAACGCAAACTACCGTCTCGGCTGGACTTCTGACATAGAAGTTTCAGCTGGTCCGGTTCTCTTCGCTGATGGATTCCCTAACGTGTTCCAGAGAACAAACGTAGTATATATGGCCACAAATATTGCCGCAGGCTCTAACAACGACAATAACATCGCTAACATTCTAGCTCGCATTCCGATCAATATGTCATGGGGAGGTGTAGTGAATTATGAGAATATGGCCGTTGATTTTGCAACTGATACATTCTCAGCGAATTTTAAGGAAGTTAAGGTGCAGCTACTCGACGAAGATTATCAGCCATTAGTTCAGCCTAATAATGCTTATTTCAGTTTCACGATTGGAATTCATTATGCTGATGCAATGAAGTAAATATTAAGAACGATATAAAATTTATATATATCTTAATAGATGTCCTGCCCTGGTAACAATTACGCTGTTCCGAGTGCAGACCCGTGTTCCGGTGGTGGTGGTGTTGCTGGTGTATCGTCACTAAACTCTATGACTGGTGCAATTCAAATTAGTGCAGCAGATAATTCAATCACGGTCACGAATGAGGGTGGAATAATTGAATTACAAGCGACGAGCCTGACTGATACAGTTCTTACTTTAAATGATATAAAGGGACACCTGCAATTAACGGGTGCTGGTATTACAACTGTTAATACTATTACTGCTACAGGAATTGAGATTGAAACACTTTTACCTGCTCTTGTCACATCTGTAAATGGTATGGTAGATAATGTAACTTTTCAGGCAGGAACTGGTATCGAACTTAGTGATCCCGTTGCTAATGTTGTTACAATTTCAAATACTGCTCCTACTGGGGTTGTTTCTCTTAACAGTCTCAATGGTGGATTAAGTCTTGTTGGTGGAACGAATGTAACTGTAACTCCTGGAGCTACTACTATTACAATTAGTGCGACTGCTGGTGCTGGTGGTGTGTCATCTGTTGCTGGAGTTGATGGTGCTGTTCTTCTTACATCAAGCGATGAGTCTATAACATTTGAAACTGATCCAGTGCATCATACTATTAATTTACAATCTGTGAATAATGGAGTTCTTTTGGTGAATGAAATGAGCGGTAGTGTAGGTATTATTGGTGGAACTGGTATTGGAGTAACTACAGTAGAAGGTAATAGTATAGAAATTACTAATACTGCTATAAATGTGACTGCTCTTATACCAAATGGACAAATACTTCATGGCGATATTACAATCACACCTGGAACAAATGTAACATTTGATGTAGCTGGCAATGATATTACTATAAATTCAAGCAGCGAGCCTATGAATGGAGTTCAGAGTTTGAATAATAAGACTGGTGTAATGACGGTTGTAGGTGCTAATTCAATTGATGTAACTACTTCTCCCACTGGTGTAATCACTATCGATTATGTTGCCCCTAATACTACCTTCGTGGCTACTAATAGCGGCACGTATGCTATAGGAGAAGTTGGCGATGGAAAAACATATCGTGTCAGTGCCTTAGTAATTGGTGGTGGTGGCGGTGGTGGCGGTGGATTAGATGTTCCAATGACAGGAGCTGGAAGCGTAGTTGGAAGTGGTGTAGCGGGTGGAGGTGGTGGTGCAGGTAATATGGTGAAAACACCTGATTTTTACTGCAAGGGTGGATTTCTATTTGCTGTAGCCATTGGAGCAGGTGGTGCAGGTGGTCAGGGTGGAAATTACACAGCTGGTGTTAATACAGTAAGTGGTCAGGAGGCAGGTAATACTATTTTATCACCTGATCCTACTGCAAGGATTACGCCATATCCTTCTGTAGAGGCTGAAGGTGGCTTTGGTGGTGTAAGAGGAGTGGTAGTGCCACCGCCATCTGTTCCTCCACCTGGTGCAATTTCTTCAACAAAAGGTGGTCAGGGGGGTAATAGTTATTATATGTCAGGAGGTGGTGGTGGATCAAATAATGCTAATTTAGGAATATATCTACAGGGAATTGCTGGTCTAATTTTAACAGGTGGTGCAACTCCTGCTGATCTAACTGAATCTGGAACTAATGGTCAATTAGGGAATACAACCCCTGTAAGTGGTGGAATTGGCGGTGGTAATAATCCTGGAAACCCTGCAGGTGACCTTGTCTGTGGATTAGGTGGTGGTGGTGCAGGACTTCTTTATGGTAAGGGTGGTAGTGGTGGTAATGGAACGAGTAGCGGGACAAATGCAGGCCAGAATGGAGCAGATGGTGCTGTTATCTTCATAATAAATAATTTTGCATAGTAGAATGGTTAAGAAACATTGGGAGGCAAATATCAAAGGAGATATAATTGAAGCATCTACTCTAAAGGAACTTGCATACAAGCTTGGAATTAAGCCGTCCATGATTGAGGGCGTTTATTACAGATCAAGACTAGAAAACAAGATTAAGATTACGAAGATTATTGAAGAGCCGTTAAAATTTGAAATGCCAACAGTGCAACCGAATCATCTTGGTTTATTTGAAATATCATTCAAATAAATTAAGAATAATCATGGTAGATGGAAACTCCGGCCATTGCTATCGCTACACCATTATCGGCACAGCAGAAGTATAGACTAACTGAGAAGTGCAAAGTTGCTCGTGCGAAATACTACGAGACAAAGGGTAAGGCGAAGGCTCATGAGTATTATCTAAAAAATAGAGAGGTAATGCTGAAACGTAGTAAAGATCGTTATCATCAAATTATACAGCAACCCGACGCGTCGTATGATGTAACTCCCTCAGGAATTCGT
>Ga0304728_1002186_pt1 | contig 12812 bp, 22 predicted proteins | sample C_130625_MF_Meta_FD_190476 | JGI IMG/M metagenome (GOLD analysis project Ga0304728, IMG submission 190476) | Freshwater microbial communities from Lake Croche, Canada to study carbon cycling - C_130625_MF_MetaG (v2) (version 2) | ecosystem: Environmental > Aquatic > Freshwater > Lake | place... | reverse complement strand
GTTTATGAAGTAAAGGGGTTGACAAGAGATAGAATTTCTAACGTAAGACAAAATATGGAAGATGAATCATCAGGTTCTTACTTAAGTGGTTTAGCCAATTTTTTGGGTATGGATGAAACAAACCCTCAAGGTGTTTTAAGACAATTAAGACAATTACAAACTTTTTCTGACATACAAGATTTGAATGATGATTTGAGAAATCAAGGTGGTCTTGAAGTTTACTTAAATAATGTTTTGGAAAAAGGTGGTGATGTGTCTTATTGGAAACGAGAAGCGGTAAATTTATTTAATAGTATTGCTGCTAAAAATGGTAAACAACAAATTGCTAGATACTATAACAATGATATTATATTTAGTCCGGGAATATTTTAATAAAAATATTATATGAAATTTTTAATAACTGAGAATCAACTTGATAGAATTGTTTATGATTTTTTGAATAACCAACATATTGTTCAATCAAAAAAAAATCCTGATAGGTTTTTAATTAACGGCAGGACCGCATTTTTTGCAAATGACGAAAAATTAAAATATGCCTATTTTATGGAAAACATATTAAATGGCTTCTTAAAAGGAATATGGAAAGAATATATGTTATTAAATTGGTTTAATTCTAATTTTGGATATAATTATAAAACTATATCAAAATCAACTGAAGTATCTTCAGATGATTTTGGAATTCCTGACCCAAATGACCCAAATGACCCAAATGACTTTAATAATTTAGATTGGGATGAGGTTCAATCAAGAGTTAGAGATTACATGGCTTATTTAAATTCTGTAAATTAATATATACCCCATTCATAAGATGGGGTTTTTTATTTTATAAAGTATTTATGGTATATGAAGATTTTAATTACAGAATCACAGTTTAGGAATATATTAGATGAATACTTTAATCGTATTATTAAATCACCGGAATATAACTTTATTGATAGAATTGAGGTTATTGAGGGGACAACCAAGGTTGCTGGTTGGAAAAACGATTATGAGAAACCTTTTTATGAATATATTATATATGCTAAGGATACCGATGAACGCATCGCAGATATGTATGATAAGATTGGAGATATTCATAAAATAATGTTCCCAAGAAATGATGATGGAACACCTAGAGCGTATTATACCATAAATACCGAATACGAATTTTAAATATTCCCACTTCAAAAGAGTGGGTTTTTTTATATTATGTGATATTTATAAATAAAATTAATATTATGAATAAAAGAATAGTTAGATTAACTGAATCTGATATGAACAGATTGGTTAGAAGAATAGTTAGAGAACAAGAAGCTCAACCTCAACCTCAGGCTCAACCACAATCTGCATCTACTCAGGTACAAGTGTCTGAAAACATGAATTATTTACTAAACTATTTGGATGCTAATGGTTTAATTCACGTTCAGAAAGATAAACATAGCCAAGGTGGAAATATGGTGGTTGTTGGAAATCCAAAGGATATGACAAATTATCTTATGGAATGGATTGCAAAATTAACAAATAATAATGTTACTGATGAAATCATTGCATGGTGTAATAAAAGTCAAAAATGGGGTAAATATAAAGTAACCCATGTACAAATAACCAGGGAATATTATCCTTCTTAAAATTACAATCCCCACTTCAAAATAGTGGGGTTTTTTAATTATCTTTGTATTTATATAATATGAAATTTTTAATTACGGAAAACCAAATACTTAATCTTTTCGCACAATTCATGAAACAATATGATTGGAAGGTGTGGGAGTATAGTGATGATGAGATAACGGTACATGATGGTAATACAGGTAAAAGGGTATTTTATACTACCCTGTATAGTGAACCAACTGATGAAGAAGAATCAGAATATACTTTACAGATTAATTCTGAGTTTTTTGATAACGTATTATATCAATTTTTTGGTGAAGCATTGAGCACTTGGGATTTGGTTAAATGGTTTAATAATTAATTTACAACTAATTGCGTTAGTTTTGATTTTTTTAGCTTAGATAACAATGAAGAAGAATTTTAATTATGAAATATATAATAACTGACGAACAAGTCAAAACAATGGAAGGTATTATTAACGGCATTATTGATGGTGAATTATGTTCTATTCGCACGCAATCTGAAGATTGGGGATTGGGTGAGATGGATGAAATTGAGGAAATCAACTCAGTAGAAAAAATAACCGTTGATAGAATGGATTTTGAGAATGGAATTAAAGCATATGTGAATGTATATATTAATAACGATAGAGATGATTTTTATAATGTTATGTCATCGGTAGAATATGAGGTGTCAAATTGGATTCCCGGTGCTGAGTTAGAGATTAATGAAATAAAACAAATTTAATGAACAATAAATTAACCGAAGAACAATTGGATAATATAATCAAATATTATTTTGATATGAGATTTAAAGGTTATGTTCTTGATACCAAAATGATAGATGGTGTTAATATGTGGTTTGGATTTTGGAAAGATGATGATAATATATTAGGTTATCCTGTTAGTGATAATGATACTTGGTATTATAGCGGACCTCATTTTAGGGACGGAAAATCATTATTTAGTTTAGAATCAAAACAGTATCAAGAGGCCATGAGAAGGTATGTTAATAAAAATTATCCCAATTTAGACGTTAAAAAGATTTATTAATCATGAAAATATTACTAAAAGAATCACAATTTTTAAGAATAGTTGAGGACTTAGAGGGTTCTATTGGCAACTTTATTACAATTAAAAATAATGATTTATTTTCTTTTTATAAAGATGTTAAAAAGAAAACGTATGGACAAAAGATTGATTTGACATCAATTGAGGTTGTTATTGATGGTAAAGGAGAATCATACATAAAATATAAATTATCCCCTAATTCAAAACCTGTGGTTATTTTAATTCCATATTCTGAAGAAACGGATAACGGTAAATGCCCTTCTTGTGAAAAAGTTAGAAATTTAAACCCTACTAACACCGTAGTTAAAAACGGTAAATTCGGTAAAAAAAGAGTTTATCAAGTAATTGCCATTCCCACTGAACCGAAAAAAAAGAAAAAAGGACCAATTGCCAATAATTATTCGTTGAGGGCCTTTAATTTATTAAAATCACGCAAAGCAGAAGATTTTAGGTCTCAAGTTTATGACGACAAATGTCCTGATGCTAAGCCAGGAAAAAGATGTGGAGGGAGATTAACAATTGGTTACGGAACTTTGATTTCAGAACATCCTGAATTAGCGAAATACGCCAAAGGGAGTAAATATCATTTATCTAAAGAAAGGGCTGAAGTTTACTTAAAACAACATTTGGACAAAAATGTTGTACCTGTCATTAAATCAAAAATAACCACCCCGCTAACCCAAAATGAATTTGATGCACTTTCAATATTGTTGTACAATATGGGAGATATTGGAGAAAATTTACAAAAATCAATTAACGATGAGGATGATGAGAATATCAAAAAATATTGGAAACAATATATACACTGGGATGGTGTTCCTTCACCAGGCCTTATGAAAAGAAGAGCGGAGGAAATATCATTATTTTTTAAGTAAAAAGATTTATTAAAATAATTTCCCTATCTTTGTAAAAATATAAATTATGAATATAGGAAAAGAATTTCAAAGTTATTACACAAAACACCTTAACAAGGGTTCGTTAAATTTACACCACTACGGTTTACAGATTGAGTCCTCCATGACCCCTTACATATTGGAAGAACGTGAATTAAGGGCTACTCAGATTGATATTTTTTCAAGATTAATGAGAGATAGAATCTTATGGGTTGCCGGTGAGGTTAATGACAATATGTCAACAGTTGTTCAAGCTCAATTAATGTTCTTGGATAATACAGGAAAAGAAGATATTACAATGCACATTGATTCCCCAGGTGGAAGCGTTAAATCAGGGTTATCCATGGTTGATGTTATGAACTATATTGCATGTGATATAAACACCGTTAATACAGGAATGGCCGCTTCTATGGGTTCCGTATTGCTCGGCGCAGGAACAAAAGGAAAACGAAGTTCATTGAGATTTTCAAGAACCATGATTCATCAGAGTTCAGGAGGATTTAGAGGTACTATTCAAGATGCTGAGATTGATATGAAAGAGTGGACTAAAATTAATAACACTTTGTTTGTATTACTTGGTGAGTATTGCGGAAAAACTGCCAAACAAGTAATGAAGGATGCATCAAGAGATTTATGGTTGGATAGTCAAGAATCTTTGGACTATGGAATTATAGATGAAATAGTTAAAACAAAGAAAAAAAGTTAAATTTTAATTAAACCCCCTATAATGGGGGTTTTTTATTATACGTGATATTTATATTAAAATAATATTATGGCAAAAAAAATAGTAAGATTAACTGAAGATGATTTAACAAGATTAATCAAAAAAGTATTAAAAGAACAACAAAACCCTAGTCCTATTGAGAATATTAAAAAATGTTTTGGGGGTGAATTACCGAAAGCATGTACAGATATTATCACTACTTTAATGAATAAAGAAATGCCAAGTGCTATGGATGGAATTAGTTGTGGTATGCAAATTGCTCAGAACGGTAAAAAATTCTTTGATTGTGTATCGTCACAATTTCCGACTTTCAAAACACCACCAATGTATTAAAAAATTATCTTATGAACAAAAAAACATTAAATGAAATTAATGATATGAAATACCTTTTTGGTTATAAAAGAGGTGTTGTTATGTCTGAACAAAAAAATCTTGGTGAGTTATTTAAAGCTATTTTAACTGAACAGGCGGCAGAATGTGTATTACCAAGTGATGATTTATGTGCAATTTTATGTAAAGCAAAAGTTGCAAAAAATGGTTGTCCAAATAGTGATGTGGTTAAACAATTACAAAATGGTTTAATTAATGGAGGATTTAATCCCGATAATCAAGGAGGAGGAATGATTGAAGGATGTAAAGAGGATTACACCAAGTGTGACGGAAAATTTAGAAATGAAACTGAACAAGCAACAATAGAGTTTCAAAAAACAATACCAGGTTTGTCTCCTGATGGAGTTATTGGGTATAATACATTAAGAGCAATGATTGATAAAGGTTTAATTAAAGAACCCCAATGTAATTGTAATGAAGTTGTTAAAAAAAGAGATGAAAGAAGAACAAGAATTAAAAAAGGAACTAAGTGGTATGAAAAAATAAATAAAGATGGATGGCAATATGATGATTGTGCAACAATTAAGTACTGTTTGTCAGTAGGATTACAATCTGGAACTATATTTAGTTATGAAGCATTTATTAAATGTTTTGAAGGTGAAGGTCAATCTCCAGTTAAGAGTGATTGTCCACCAAAAAGTTCTATTAATTGTATGCCAACAACTAGTGGAAATTTACCAAAACAATGTAGTGATGAGGCACTGAGAAAGGCCTGTCCTGGTTCTTTTGTTTATTAAAAATACATACCCCACGATAATGTGGGGTTTTTTATTAAAAGTCCAATATTTTTAATGTTCCGTCTTTGGAATAACCAAATTGACCAATATGAAGGTCGGAATAGTAATCATAAGGCATAATATCTAAAAATTCTAATATTAAATTTCTCCATTTAACGTATAAGTTAAATGCATCGTCACCCATATTTTCAAAATGTTCGTCTATTGCTTCCAACCTATCCTTATCATGGTTTTTATATATATTTTCCATAGTGTATGCGAAATCAGAATCATGTAGTTCATCATCTTCTTTTAACAAACTATCTAAAGTTGTATATTCGTTTATTGCTTTATTTGTGTCCAATTTTTCTAAAACAACGTACCTATCGGTTGATTTTATTATTTTAGGAAACATATTTGGATGTTCTTGAAATAATTTAACCCAAGCCATTCTAATTTTAGGATTTTTCCCTTTAGGTATTTTATAAACCAAATCAGGATTCATGCTTGTGTAAACATCGTGTTCCATTCCGAACCCAATTTTTTTCTTAGGAACAACTTTAACTTCTTCTATTGATTTGTATTTTTTCATAATAATAAATATGATTATTTAATTGATATTTCGTATATTTATAATAATATGAGAAAAAAGAACATAATATTAACTGAAGGTCAAATGTCTAAATTGACCAAAAGAATTGTTGAGGATAAACTTAAATATGAAAATCAAGAAATGATTGATGCCATTCTTGATAAAATAAATGAATATGGTATGGATTCCCTTACTGACAAAGAAAAACATATTATTAACAATCCTGATGAAAAATTTGAGCCAGAAGAAGATGAAAATGATTTTAATGATGCGGCGGAAGAAATCATTTTTTCAAATGAGGCAATGTCAAGATTAATAAGTAGTAGATTACTTAATTATAATGATGTTATGATACTTGGGGATGAAGAAGATGGGGACATCGTATTTCAAATATTTCAAGTAAATAATATTGTTGATGAAGATGGGTATGGGTTTGAATATTTTGAAAATGGAAATAAACTAAGATTAACGACATCACAAGAAAAAGATGAAATACTTGTTGAAGGTATGGATGAAGGTAATTCCGATGATTCTATGAAAAAAGTTATGGAATACATCAAATATTATTGGGAACCAACTATTGGACTACCTGTTCATGTTGAGGGAATAGATTTTTAAAAAACGTAGGGCAAGAGCCCACTTAGGACCGGTATAGTAATGTGCCGAAATTGGGATAAGAATTCGCTACTCTTATCCCTTTATTTTTCCTAATAAAAACTTATGTTTATAAAAACATTTTATATGGGAGAAATTAAAGGATATATTAAGTTTAAAGATAAAAAAGCAATAATGAAGCCACTTGAAAATCAGGAAGGTCCTGTTATCACATGGGAAATAAACGACAACCACAACTCAAAAGATTATTTTATGTATAAAGGTATAAGATATCAATTTGTTTCAAGTGTGGTATCAAAAAAATAATATGACACAAGAAGAAAAAGCCCAACAGTACGGAAACTTACTAAATCAACACACAAGGATTAGTAATATGATTTCCGAAATTAAAGGACAAGACATTGAACTAAACCCAACACAACTCGGTAAAATTAAGGAGCTTCAAAACCAACAAGTTCTAATTATGAACACAATTAATAGGTTATTGAGTTAAAAACATTAAAACCCCTCTTACAAAATGAGGGGTTTTTTATTTTATTTATATTATGATGATATTTATAAATAAAATTATTATGGTAAGAAGTCAAACTAAGATTAGAAAAACATTACAAGCAAATATGTTGTTAGAACAAAGATATTTGGCTAAAGAAGATTACGATACAGTACAACCTGAAGAGGATTTTGATTACGAAGAAATGGAAGACACACCATTGGAAGATGAACCATCATTATTTGACGATGAGGAAGATGATGATATAGAAGATTTTGGGTTTGATGTTGAGTCCGGTGATGACACAGATGTAGAAGGTTTTGATAGTAAGATGAAATTTAAAGATACCATGAAGAAAAATAAATTCTCAGATTTTGGAATTGGTGATAATACAAGGTGGGATAGCGATAGCGAAAAAGAATATTCACCAATTAAACCAACGGATTTACCATTAGATAAATTTTTAAAATCAAAATATAATAAATAATGGGATGCGAAAAATTAATATTGAAGAATAACGGTAGCGTTATTGCTAAATTCACTTATAGAGGATGTGCAAATAATACACTCTATAGTAATATTAGTATAAAACCAAATGAAATTAAACAAATTTGGGCTAAAGAGGGAACATATTTTACCGAATCACAAAATATTGAAAAATTAAAACCAACAACTATTACTTCAACTATTTGTACAACATCACCATCAGTAAGAGTTACATTTGAATCTCAAACTGTTGAGTGGTTTATTCAAGGTTCGTCTAACTTTAAGATGGTTGTAGATTGGGGTGACGGAATCATTAGTGTTTTTGACGGTTCAAATAACTATACACCATCTCACACTTATTTAACTACTGATAATTACATTGCTAGTATTACTTTTAGTAATGCTGACATAATTACAGAATTAAATTTGGGATATAATGGTGGAAATGGAGTTTTAGATGTATCAGGAGTTAATATATTAACTAATTTAGTTTATCTGTACTTATACAATAATTTATTAACAAGTTTTAATCCTATCATTGAGTTACCTTCAACACTTAAAGAGTTGGATTTGTCTAATAATCCGATAATATTGTTTGACCCAACGTATGAATTACCATCACAATTGGATTATTTGGGGTTATATAATACAAATATTAGTGTTTTTGACCCAACATTACCATTACCTTCAACTATTAGAAATTTAAAATTAGATAATAATAATATAGAAGTTTTTAATCCAACGTTACCTTTACCAAGTAATTTAGAGAATTTAATCTTATTTAATAATAAAATAAGTGAATTTAATCCAACATTACCGTTACCATCTAACTTATTAAGTATTGATTTAAGCAACAATATGTTGACCACTTTTAATCCAACACAAACATTACCTATAACTTTATTAGGTTTAAATTTATCGGGTAACTTATTAGACCAATTTTACCCTAATAATTATTTACCGTTGTCCATCATTAATTTAAACATCAGTTCAAATCTATTAACCGAATACGGTGTTAATAACGCTTTAATTTTTTTGGATAATAATGGATTTTCAAGTGGTGATTTTTATTTAAATGGTGCAGGTAATCATATAGTAACTTCAGGTCCTCCTGATGGATTAACCGCATTATTTAATTTAATTTCCAGAGGATGTTCTTTATTTGTCAACACCTAACTTTTATATTTAATGTGTGGATAAAGAAACAATACAAAAAATATTAGATATTTTATATCCTGAACTTAAAATCATAGTTAAAGAACTTGAGATATTACCTAGAAATAGATTAAATGAAAGTAATGAATGGGTTGAGGATACCTCGGCTTATTTTGTTGGTGTAATAATAAAAGAATTTTTAAGTCGTTCCTCAGACATAAGTGAAACTCTATCCTTATTCACAGGATTTGAATTTAATGTCTATAGAATGTAATGTTTATTAAATCCCGTATATTTATATTAAAATAATATTATAGTGAAATTACTAAGCGTATTAAAGACAACCCTCATCAATGAGGTATCTGATAAGGTTAAAAAATTATTGTTAAATAAATGGAGTAATACTACTCAAGATACTCCTGAAATGATAGTATCTAATATAAATGCTTTTGATAAAATTAAATCCGGATTACCGGCGGATAAAAGGGATATTATGAAATATTCCTATGATGAATTGAAAAGTGCTTTATCCGAAAAACAATCAGGTAAAACAATTGATGATATTTTTACTCACTTCAAGAAGGGGGGAGAAATGAAGGGAGTTGAGAATACTGTATTAAAAAAATACATTAAAAGATTCTTAGAAATAGAATCATTATTACCCGCAGGAAAAAAAGAAATTACAAAGTACGCATTTTTGGATTTAGTTAAAATGATAGATGATTTATACCCAAAACTAATAACTAAAAAATTGGGTGAAAAATTTAAATCTGAGAATACAAATTTAACACCTGACCAAATATTGTTTTATATTAGCACTTACATGGATATTTTGAACGAAATTCCTGCAGACACCAAAAGAGTTGATGAAATGAGTTTTGCAGAATTTGAACATCTAATTGATTCAATTGGGGCTAAAAAAGGTGCCGATACTTCTACTAAGTCGGATATGTCAGATATTGATTTAAAATACGACGAAAATAATCTTAAAATATTTGCACCAAAAACAAAAGACCAGTGTATAAGATTAAAAAATGGTAGAGGTTGGTGTACAAGTAGAGAAGGTGGTGGAAATATGTACTATAACTATAGATTAGGACATGAGAGAACATTATATTATGTTATTGATGAAGATAAGGATTTTAACGATTTAAATTTTGCGGTAGTTATTTTGGTTGACCCTTATGGAAAAACCGCAATGGCTGATAAATCTAATACAGGAAGATTTGGTGGTTCAACCAACATGCCTTGGTCTGAAATAGCTGCAAAAGTACCTAAATTGAAAAATTTAGAATCAATATTTGTACCGGAGCCGTTAACAAACGAAGAAAAAGATTTAATTAAAAAGGTAGAGCATGCTAGAGTTGGTGATAATCCCATGGAATCATTTGACTCACCTCAAGAAGTTGAAATGTGGTTAGAATATAAAAGTCCTAAATTAAGTGACGTTCAGTATTCTAATTTGACTGTAGAACTAAAGAAAAAATACATTGCATTAGGTATGGACTTGAGTAGTAATATGATACAACAATCCGAACCTGAAGTATTAAAATATTATATTAGTAAAAAAATTGATATTATAAAGTCCACCAACTTAGATAGGCTAAGTTCATCTGACATATCATTACTTAATACACCAATATTAAAAGGGTTGAAAAAAGAATTAAAAAGTAAATTCGCATCAGAATTAACAACTAGTTCAGGTAAAAGAGTTGAAATTGATTATCCAAATGGTCCTATTCCAAAATTTGCGGCGTTATATGGGTTAGACGATTTATTTGATAATTTACCTCAAAATTTAGAACATTTTTTATTTAACAATAAGTCGGGTGATAATATTAGTTTAGTTGTTCCACCATCAATAGGTAGATTTAAAAACTTACAAGCATTAATGATGACAAATTGTGTTAGTGAATTACCTGAAGAGATTGGATTACTTAAAGAATTAACATACTTGGCATTACCTGACAATAAAAATCTAAAATCATTACCAAAGTCTATTTTGGGTTTACCAAATCTTAGATTTATTATGTTAAATGGTACTCATCCTAGTTTCCCTGAAGGGTTTTCAAATATGTATGCTGAGCCCGATAAAGGATTAAGATTCTTTGCTAGAATTGGTTAAAGAATATCAATTCTATTAACAATAGTGATTTTACCATCTAAACCGGTATATTTCCAACTTTCATTAATTAGAAAATCTAATCCGTCGGGAAATGCTTCAACTGATTCCTCAACATTTTTAACGAATACGGTAGAATGTATTACATAGTTTTTATTATTTGTTGAATATGAAACAGAATCTATTTTAATTTTACTACCCTCACCAAAAAGTAATTGTAAATCCTCCCTCTGTATTTGGTTAAGTAAATGTTCTAACATTTGTTTCATTATTATAAATATAGTTTTTATAATGACGAAATCCATATTTACTTGACATTTAATGATTTTTGATTTATGTTTAAAACAAAAAATTTATGATTTATTTAAATGTTATCCTAACAATTCTTTGTGTTATTCTTTTAAGTTTTTTAGTGTTTATGATTTTAACATTAAAAAAGTTAAGTAATCATTTTTTAAAGTTAATGTCTAAGCCCAAAATAAATGAGCCTGGTGCTAATAATATTTTTAGTCCTGACATTATGAACAATATGATGAAAGAAATGATACAAAACAGAATGAGTAAGTAATTTAAAACCCCTAAAAATTAGGGGTTTTTTTATATATTTATATATTAACAACTGTCTAAACATTAATATTCCCCACATTTGATATATTTATAAATTGAATACTTCATATGAAAAAAATTATAAAATTAACTGAAAGCGACTTAATGAGAATTGTTAAGCGTGTAATTAAGGAAGAGGAAGATAAAATGTCAACACCTGGTAAATATTTTACTTTGGGCGGTGTTTATTTCTATGTAAACGACGGTAAAATGCACCTTGCGGATAAATCAAAAGGTAAATTATCACCTAACTTAATGATTGAGTTTCCAAGTACAAAAGAGATATCGGCAGTTTGGACGAGAAATACTAAAGAGATTGATATCCCTGAAATAAAAGGAAAAGAATTAAAAGGACTTGAGTTTGATAAAAAAATGCAAAATGCCATAACTTATGGTAAAGAAGTTTATAATAAAAACAAGGCTAATGTAAACTTCGGTAGCATGATTCCAATTATATTTTATTCTCAAAAGTTTGAAGCACCTACTTTAGGTGGATTTATTATTGGTACTGATTTCCATGATGGTGTTGAAGGTAGATTAACAACAATTGAGGACCCAAAACCTGGAGATAGAATTTATTTCCAACAATCAACATTCAAGATGGGTAAGGAATATGGTATTAGTTTGGAAGTTTCAATGCACGGACAACCTATTAACATGGAGGACTTTGGAATCTCTCACAATATGTTTGAAAAAGCAAGAATATTTAATATTGGTGGCTTTTTTGATGAAAATAGTGCTCATCCAAAAGATTTAGAAAGAGCTTCATTTTTAGAAGGAATTAGAAATCATATTAAAAACGGTGGTAAAATAAATAAAATAACCATAGACGCATCTACATCTAAGATGCCAGCAGGACGTGTTGATAATGATGATAAAAAAAGTAATTGGAAGGAATTAAATGAATATGATGATGTTGTAATGGGTAATAACGATGATGGAACAGGTAATTTACAATTATGTAAGCACAAAGCAATAAACACATATAATTCTTTAAAGAGGGCGATACCTGAGTTGGCAAGTGCACCTTATGTACTCAAAGCTTCAGGACCGATTGGAGAATTTGTTCACATTAAATTTGAATAAATGGCAAAAGGTTCATCAGACTCAAGAAAACTAACTTTTGGTAAAAGAAAGAAAGGAAATGCTAAAAAGGCATTTAACAAACACAATCCAAGACCGAAAGATTACAGAGGACAAGGAAGATAATTTAAACCCCAATTTTAGTTGGGGTTTTTTTATTTCAAATATTTTTATTACTTTTGTTTAAACCAATAAATAATTTTTATGAAAAAGGGTTTAATGAAGGTCGGGGCAATCATGTTTTATACGGGACTATTCAGTTTTATTGCTGGTTTGGCAATAA
>Ga0304728_1002185_pt1 | contig 12812 bp, 15 predicted proteins | sample C_130625_MF_Meta_FD_190476 | JGI IMG/M metagenome (GOLD analysis project Ga0304728, IMG submission 190476) | Freshwater microbial communities from Lake Croche, Canada to study carbon cycling - C_130625_MF_MetaG (v2) (version 2) | ecosystem: Environmental > Aquatic > Freshwater > Lake | place... | reverse complement strand
GGAGTTGATGCGGTTGAAGTAAGTAAGTAAGCGGTAACTACCCAGGTGTAATGGTTTAAACCATCAAACTCTTCAACAATGCTTTTGAGAGCGGTCGAAACAATGGTCTGATCAAGTGCTGCGAGCAACATTCCAGTCATTAGGCCACCCAAGATGACCATAATTTCTTTATGTGAGTGTTCCTTGGCAGATGCGTTTAGTGGGCTATTAGTAGACATGAAGGTAAGATTACCGTGTGAAGTCAGTTATAGCCGAACACTTAGTGAAGACTTATCGCAAAGGCGAGGTCGTTGCGCTCAATGATTTGTCCTTAGATGTTGAAGAAGGCACTGTATTAGGCGTACTTGGGCCAAATGGTGCAGGTAAAACAACAACTGTGAGAATTCTCGCAACGTTGTTAAAACCTGATTCTGGACATGCATCTGTTGCCGGAATTGATGTTATTAAAAATCCTGACAAAGTACGTGAACTCATTGGATTATCAGGGCAGTACGCAGCTGTCGATGAAACATTAACTGGCTGGGATAACTTGGTGATGTTTGGCCGTTTGTATCACTTAGGGCGCCAACCATCAATTGATCGTGCTAATGAATTACTTGAACGCTTTGATTTAACTGAAGCAGCACGTCGCCCAATTAAAACCTATTCCGGTGGAATGCGTCGTCGGCTTGATTTAGCTGCATCCTTAATTGTTAAGCCAAAGATTTTGTTTTTAGATGAGCCAACAACAGGTTTAGATCCACGAGGTCGCCAAGATATGTGGCAAGTTATTCAAGAATTAGTAAAAGGTGGCGTAACGCTTTTACTAACAACACAGTATCTAGAAGAAGCCGATCAGTTAGCCGATGAAATTGCTGTTATTGATCGCGGAACCGTAATTGCTCGTGGCACATCTGATGCTTTGAAAAAGCAGGTAGGCGGAGAACGATTAGAGATCACCGTTGAAAATGAGGATATTTCAGTTGCTCAAGCAATTGTCGCTCGCATTAGTGGAAACGCAACACACACGGATTTGCGCACAATTAGTGCGCCGGTTCAAACAGGATCTGTTGCTCTTATGGAAACTCTGCGTGCACTAGATGATGCGAAAATCCACCCACTAGATATCGGTTTAAAGCGCCCATCGCTAGACGATGTTTTCTTATCGCTTACCGGCCATGTTGCAGAAGAAACGGTTCAAGAACCGGTTAAGAAAAAGCGAGGAGGCAAGAAATGAAGTATGCAATTAGCGATGTCATAACTATCACTAAACGCCAGCTTTTACAGCTTGCCCGTGTCCCTGAAGTTTTAGTTTTCTCAACTATTCAGCCAGTTATGTTTGTTTTACTGTTCCGCTTCGTATTTGGTGGATCAATTGCATCTAATCAACCAGGTGGCTATGTGCAGTTGTTGATGCCCGGAATCTTCGTACAGACAGTGGCATTTACCTTGGCTTCAACTGCAATTGGATTAGCTGAAGATATGAAAAAGGGTTTGATCGATCGCTTTAGATCACTACCAATTTCACGCGGCGCGGTAATCATCGGCCGAACATTTGGCGATGCACTGCTCAATATTTTGGTGCTTATTGTTATGGCACTTGCTGGTTTTGCAGTGGGTTGGCGTCCAACATCAGGGTTAGTGCAGACATTGCTTGCCTTCTTATTTTTATTCGCATTTGGATATGCACTGTCTTGGATCGGAATTTTGGTTGGCTTGTCTGTAAAAGAAGCCCGAACAGTTCAAAGCGTTGGCTTCTTGGTGACTTTCCCGCTGACATTTCTATCTAATGCATTTGCACCAACTACTGGAATGCCACGAGCGCTGCAGTACTTTGCTGAATGGAACCCAGTGTCAACAATGGTTGCAGCCTGCCGCCAACTATTTGGCCTAAAAAATCAATTTGGCGCTACCGCTAACTCTTGGCCCAGCCAGCACCCATTACAAACATCTTTGTTGTACATGGTGGTTTTGATGGTGGTCTTTATTCCACTGAGCATTAGAAAGTATAAGAACTTCTCTAGCTAATTATTCGGTGTAAAGATTAGGCGTAAAACTCGGCAGCTAGTATCTCCACTGAGATCTCGCGGCCATTAGGTGCTGTGTAAGAAACCTTTGCACCGATTTCTTGATTTAGAACTGCGGCTCCCAGTGGGGATTTTTCGCTATAGACATCTAGATCTCCAGATGAAATTTCGCGTGAGCCAATCAAAAACTTCATCTCATCTCCAGCAATGATTGCCGTTACAACCATACCTGCGCCAACTTTTCCATCTGCACTAGCCGGTGGAGTTCCGATGTGAGCGTTTTCAAGCATTTGCTTTAACTGACGAATGCGCGCTTCCATCTTGCCTTGCTCATCACGCGCCGCGTGGTAACCGCCATTTTCTTTTAAGTCACCTTCGGCACGAGCTGCTTCAATTTTTGCAGTGACATCTTTGCGACCTGGACCTTCGAGCTGTGTTAGCTCAGCACGCAAACGATCTGCTGCCTCTTGAGTAAGCCATGTCTGTGTCATAAGGCGTAAAGGTACTGGTTACTTACTTGGCGCGACAACTTGAAACATCAGCGTTAACAGCCTTGCTACGCGTAGGAACCACGCTGACCAGTTCGACTTTGGCTTGTCCAGCAGCAATCTCTTGGTCTATTTGGCCAACAATATTTTTATCGTAATCGCGAGCAATCACTGTGCAGATAGTTGTGGCATCTGCATTTTCGCGATCAACTGAGTATCTAACACTGACTGCACGATCGCTATCGACGGTGAAAGTGATTACCTGCACGCGAATCGCTGGATTTGAATGATGCAATCCCGCCCACGTAACCCAGCCAACGCCAATGATTGCAGTGATAACGGCAACGCCAATCCAACTGCGCCCACTTTTGACGCCATATCGGTCATTGTAGTCAAACGGCTCGTGCGATTGCATGGGATGATTATGGCATGACAAAGAACATTGACATGGGTGCTGCCGGCTCTTTAACAGTAGGTCTACTCATTATTGCTGTCGCATTCTTGCTGCGAAGTTTTTACAAGCGCTTCATGGGTGTAGATCGAAGCGATGACTCAACCAAGTAATCTTCTTACAAAAGCTTTTCAGGCTATTGCAGTTGTACTGATCGCTGCAATCTTTGTTGGGCTTGGTCTTTGGCAGTTACAACGTGCGGCAGATTTAAAGAAGAGTTTAAAAGTGGCTACAACAATTGATTCCACGGTAGTTCCATTGCAATCAGTAATTTCGCCCCGAGAATCAATACCACCGACTGCATTAAATAGAACAGTTTCAGTTTCAGGTCACTACATTGCAAACTTTAAAGCCCCCAACCAAGTTGATGGCAAAGGACAGCAATCTGATTGGGAAGTTGCTCTGCTTCAGGTGGGAATAAATTCAGCAATTTTGGTGGTTCGGGGATTATGGTCTGAACGTTTGCTTAATCCAGATATCCAGCAATCCATGAACATTGATGTGACTGGACTGCTAGTTGCTAGTCAATTTGCAGACCGTGCAGAAAACACTCCTGGCGTTATCTCTCGACTAGACAGCGCAGTTGTCACTTCTCTAACTAACCTCGATTTATTTGATGGTTATGTTTTAGCGAGCAATGAATCAACCCGAACCGGCGTTTTAGATCGAACCCGAGTCACCCCCGAAAAGCTGACATCGCGAATCCCCGGCTTTTATTGGCAGCACCTTTCATACGTCGTGATCTGGTGGCTAATGGCAGGCGTGGTGCTGTATCTGCCCTTCTATCGTCGTAGAGTTACCCCATGAGCGGTGCAATTCTTAGATTCCGAGTTATGGCGTTAGTCGCCGGAACAATGTCCTTATTACTGTGGTTTGTGTACATGCCAGCTAAATACTTATTGAGCAACCCAACATTTCACGATCACACCATCTGGATCCCAATGGTTCACGGATATCTGTATCCGGTTTACATCATTACTGCTATTCAATTTTCAACGAAAGCACGCTGGCCGTTTACAAAGATGCTCTGGTTAATTCTCGCCGGCACATTGCCAATTGCATCCATTGCTGCGGAGCGCAGAGTTGTTCGTCAGTATTCGTAAATTAATTAAAGCCCTGCTGTACCCACTCTACGAGCGGCGATTAGTTCGGTCTCTAGATTTTTCAAAGACCCCTCATCACGTTGGAGTTATTCTTGATGGAAATCGTCGCTGGGCGAAATCAAATCCGACGGTTAATGATCCACATGGACACAAAGCCGGTGCCAACAAGATCATTGATTTCCTGGGGTGGTGCGAAGAGGCTCAAGTAAAGGTTGTAACCCTGTGGTTGCTATCGACTGATAATTTCAAAAGGTCGCAAGAAGAGATCGATGATCTACTAAAAGTTATTGGCAACACCGTTGATGAACTATCGGCCACTGGCCGTTGGAATATCAAGGCTGTTGGTGCGCTGGATCTTTTGCCTGCCTGGTTGGCTGACAAACTAAATGCCCTCAAGCCAATTCGTAGCGACGGCGTTGAAGTCAATGTGGCCATTAGCTATGGGGGCCGCCGAGAAATTGTTGATGCGGTCAAAAGCTATATGGGTGAAGAGATAGCAGCCGGCCATTCATTAAGTGATGCCGCTGCCACCTTAACTACCGAAGATATTTCAAAGTTTTTATACACCGCCGGGCAACCAGACCCCGAACTATTAATTCGCACATCTGGTGAACAACGACTTGGCGGCTTCTTATTGTGGCAAAGCGCTTTATCTGAGTTCTATTTTTGTGAAGCCTATTGGCCAGATTTTCGGCGAGTAGATTTCTTACGTGCCTTGCGTTCTTACTCTGTGAGACAACGCCGTTTTGGTTCATAAATAGCAACCCAAATTTAACTTTCAACTATCGCGTGTCTGCGCAAAAAATCTACTGGTCGGTTCTACCTTTTATTTATCCGAAGCACACCCGACGATCACAATTAAATCTAGGAGCAAGCATTGGCTGCAAAAGGTCAAAAAGCTAAGAAAACCTTTGTTTTAGATACCAGTGTTTTGCTCGCAGACCCCGGGGCGCTGTATAGATTTGCCGAACATGAAGTCATTATTCCGATCGCTGTCATTGGTGAATTAGAAACCAAGCGCGACCACCCAGAACTTGGCTACTTTGCCCGAGCAGCACTTCGGGCATTGGATGATTTACGAATTACCCATGGCCGCTTGGATAAAGCGCTAACAATTACCCCTGAAGGCGGCACCCTTTCAGTCGAGCTCAATCACACCGATCTTTCAACATTGCCTCATGGATTCTTGCGAGACGGCACCAATGATTCTCGAATTCTGGCGATCGCAAAAAACCTCATGTCAGATGGCAAAGAGGTTGTCCTTGTTACAAAGGATCTGCCACTTCGAGTTAAGGCTTCATCTGTTGGCGTCGAAGCCCAGGAGTATTTGGCCGAACTTGTGTCCAACAGCGGCTGGACCGGAATCGAAGAGCTCAATGTTAGCCACAGTGTGATCGATGACTTGTATGCCAGCGATTTTGCAGATCATGAAGCTGCCCACCAACTTCCAGTCCACACCGGAATCGTGCTGCACTCTGAAAAGGGAAGCGCATTAGCCAGAGTCACGATCGACAAGAGATTGAAATTAGTCAGGGGAGATCGGCAAGCCTTTGGATTACATGGCCGAAGCGCCGAACAACGAATTGCACTCGATCTTCTTTTGGATGAAACCATCGGAATCGTTTCATTAGGTGGCCGGGCCGGAACCGGAAAGTCAGCCCTTGCATTGTGCGCCGGACTTGAAGCGGTCATGGAAAAGCGTCTCCATAAAAAGGTAGTTATCTTCCGCCCGCTCTATCCAGTTGGCGGTCAAGAGCTTGGCTACCTGCCAGGTTCTGAAGGTGAAAAAATGTCGCCGTGGGCCCAAGCAGTTTTTGACACCTTGGGCGCTCTGGTGAGCCAACCGGTGATCGATGAAATCATCGACCGCGGCCTGATCGAAGTTTTGCCGCTTACCCATATTCGTGGTCGCTCGTTACATGACTCTTTCGTCATTGTCGATGAGGCCCAGTCGCTAGAACGCGGTGTCTTGTTGACGGTGCTGTCACGAATCGGCCAAGCATCCAGAGTCATTTTGACCCACGATGTTGCCCAGCGAGATAACTTGCGAGTCGGTCGCCATGATGGCGTGGTCGCAGTCGTTGAAACCCTGAAGGGTCACGAGCTCTTTGCCCACGTCACCTTGACCCGAAGCGAGCGCTCGCCGATCGCAGCGCTGGTCACCGAATTGCTCGAAGGCCCAGTCGGTAATTAGTTCGAATCTGGTAAGTAAGGCAAGCACCTAAGGCCTTAAAAACCCACTAAAACAATGTCACAGTCACATTTGGGGCATTTCGGACATTCCCCTATCTGACCTGCGGTTTTACCCATCCACAGGAAAGTAGATTCCTGAGAATTTGCGACTCCAGCGGGCTTTGATTTGCCCATGCACCCCAACTACCGCACCATAAAGGCATTCCCCTTAACCATTGAAGCCTCAATTGAGGCTGATTGGCTATGGAAAGAAACCGCGGGTGAGTGCCGGCGGGTTAGAGATGAATGGAAGGAGAACAGAACGTGAAGACAGCATTGCTCAAAAGCTCGAAGAAGTCAGTCGCGATCTGGGGGGTCACTACCTCCTTGCTACTTGTAGCAACCATCCTTCCTGCAGCTAACGCCCTTGAAATCGCCGGACCCTCCACCGTTGAAATTGAGGTCGGCAAAAGCGCTGCCATCATCGAGCCAACCGAATCCGCCTCCTCTCTAATTTCCGAGGATGACCTAACAGCCACAGCATCAGGGGCACTTTTCTCGACCGACCTAGCCATGGTCTCCTCAGTGAGTCGCCAGGTTGAGTTAGCTCGTACCCCTTTGGGTGCCATGAAAGTTGCGCATTCAATCGTGACTAACGAATATGGCTTTAGCGAAAAAGAGTACAAATGTTTGAGTTCTTTGTGGACCAAGGAAAGCCATTGGAACTACAAAGCTCGCAATAAAAAATCGGGCGCCCATGGAATTGCTCAGGCGTTGCCGGCAAACAAGATGGATGTGATCTCAACAGATTGGCGAACTAACCCAGTTACTCAGATTCGTTGGGGACTTCGCTACATCAGTGTTCGATATGAAACACCGTGCAAGGCGTTAGCCAAGCACAATCGCAGCAATCACTACTAATTCCGCAGATTAGTTTTCTGGTCGGGTTTTAATTGTTAAAGGTGTGCTAGTCGAAGCAAAGAAATCATTGCCTTTGTCATCGACAACAATAAAGGCTGGAAAATCCACAACATCGATCTTCCAAACAGCTTCCATTCCAAGTTCTTCAAAATCCAGGACCTCAACTTTTTTGATGCAATCTTGAGCAAGTCGAGCAGCTGGTCCACCGATTGATCCAAGATAGAAGCCACCATGTGACTTACATGCATCGGTAACCGCCTTTGATCGATTGCCCTTTGCAAGCATCACCATAGATCCACCATTTTTTTGGAAGTAATCAACATAAGAATCCATGCGGCCTGCAGTTGTTGGGCCAAATGATCCAGATGCATACCCCGCTGGAGTCTTTGCCGGACCTGCGTAATACACAGCGTAATTCTTTAAGTATTCAGGCATTGGTTTGCCAGATTCCATATCCGCTTTGATCTTTGCATGGGCAAGGTCGCGGGCTACAACTAAAGTGCCGGTCAATGACAGACGGGTCTTTACCGGGTGCTTAGAAAGCTCAGCCAAAACCGAGGCCATTGGCTGGTTTAAATCGATTGCAACAACGTCATCGTTTAGATGCTCATTAGTTGTTTCCGGCAAGAAGTGTGCCGGTTCGCGCTCTAGCTCTTCTAGGAAAATGCCATCTTTGGTGATCTTGGCTTTTGCTTGACGATCTGCCGAGCATGAAACAGCGATTGCGATGGGCAGTGATGCACCATGTCGAGGCAGGCGAACTACACGAACATCGTGGCAAAAGTACTTGCCACCAAACTGCGCGCCAATACCCAACGTACGGGTCAGCTCCAACACTTTTTGTTCTAACTCAATATCGCGGAAACCGTGACCAGTTGCGGCATCACCTGATGTTGGCAGAGAATCCAAATACTTAGTGCTTGCCAGCTTTGCCGTTTTAACTGTTGCCTCTGCGCTGGTGCCGCCGATGACGATTGCCAAGTGATACGGAGGACAAGCCGCTGTTCCGATCGACCGCAACTTTTCATCCAACCAATTCATAAATGAGGTTGGGTTTAAGACAGCCTTTGTTTCTTGATACAAAAATGATTTATTCGCACTGCCGCCACCCTTGGCGATGAACATAAAGTTGTATTCGTCTTGGTGATCGCTATCTGCATAAATTTCGATTTGGGCAGGCAAGTTGTTGCCGGTGTTTTTCTCTTCCCATGTTGTAACTGGAGCCATCTGTGAATATCGCAAATTTAGTTGTGTGTAAGCATCATAGATTCCTTGCGAAATCGCGACTTCATCTTTGCCAGTTGTTAAAACGTATTGACCTTTTTTACCCATAACCAGCGCTGTGCCTGTGTCTTGGCACATTGGCAAGATTCCACCAGCTGCAATGTTCGCATTTTTCAACAGGTCGATCGCCACAAAGCGATCATTCGGTGAGGCTTCTGGATCTTTAACAATATTTGTTAGCTGTTGCAGATGCTCTGCGCGTAAATAATGGTTGATGTCATGAATAGCCTCTGAGGTTAACTTTTCTAGCGCAGATGGTTCAACCTGCAAAAACTCTTTATCGCCGAGCTTGACAACACTGACGCCTTCTCTGCTGACAAGGCGGTACTTAGTTGTGTCCGCGCCTAGCGGCAATAAATCAGAGTATGAAAAGTTTGGCATGAGATTTCTATTCAGGCTTTACCGCGTCAAGTTTTTTCTTAGCCCCGTCTAGCCATTCCTGGCAGATCTTGGCTAACTCTTCGCCGCGCTCCCAGAGCTTTAGAGACTGCTCCAAAGATGCGCTGCCCTCTTCCAGGGATTCAACAACTACAGCTAGCTCGTCGCGAGCTGCTTCGTATGAGATTTTCTTTGCATCGGCCATGGTCTAAATCTACTCTCTCTTTATTGTCCGGTCGCTGTGGCTTTGGTCTCGCCCTTTGCAAGGCGAAGGCGTAATACATCGCCCTGCTTTAACTTCTTTGGATCGGTCACTATCTGTCCATCTGGTAACTGCACCACTGAATACCCACGATCTAAAGTTGCTTGAGGCGAAAGCGCACGCACACGTGCCTTTATTTGCTTTAGCTCTTCTTTGGCCAATTTCAATTGATGAGCAAAGGATCGGTTTGATCGATCACGCAGCCCAGCAATGATTTCAGCCCTTGTAGTGATTAACACAAATGGGTCCTTCATCACGGGGCGGTTCTTGAAGTTAGCAATCTGAGTTGCTTCTAGATTAAGGCGATTTACTAAGGTGCGACGGGCACGATCTCGCATCGCACTGATCATCGCAATTTCTTCGGCAATATCTGGGACAACTCGCTTAGCAGCATCTGTTGGGGTTGATGCGCGGTAATCTGCGACTAAATCTAAAAGCGGAGCATCCTTTTCGTGGCCAATTGCCGAGACAATCGGTGTCGTGCAGGATGCTGCTAATCGGACCAATCCTTCATCGCTAAATGGCAACAGATCTTCGAAGGACCCACCGCCACGAGTAATGATGATGACCTCGACATCTTTGTTTGCTTCTAATTCGCGCAGCGCATCGGATACTTCGCTCACTGCTGCAGCTCCCTGCACTGTGACTTCACGAATTTCAAACTGCACACTAGGCCAACGTCGCTTTGCATTTTCAACCACATCTTTTTCAGCATCGGTATTGCGACCACAGATCAGACCAATAACTTTAGGTAGCAGCGGTAGTGCAACTTTGCGATCTGAATCAAATAGTCCTTCACCTGCTAACAGATTCTTTAGTGCTTCTAACCGTGCTAATAATTCACCAACACCGACTTGGCGGATTTCGCGAGCAGAAAAAGATAGCGATCCATTTTTGGTATAGAACGATGGCTTTGCATACATAACAACTCGTGCGTTATCGGGCAGTGGCTTTACTGTCGCGATCACCGATTTGTGACACATCACCGAGATCGACATGTCCACCGATGTATCGCGCAGGCGCATAAATGCCATCATTCCGCTGCGTTCATTCAATTCGCTGATTTCGCCTTCGATCCAAATTGGACCCAAGCGGTCTACATAATCCTTGATCGCTTCAGAGACGACCCGAACTGGCGCCGGGGATTCACTTGAAGTTTCGAACATGAGATCAGCCTAATAGACTGACCCCATGGCTAAGAGAGTTCTACTGGCAGCGCCTCGCGGATATTGCGCAGGGGTGGATCGCGCCGTTATCACTGTAGAAAAAGCATTGGCCCTGTACGGCGCACCTGTGTATGTGCGAAAGCAGATCGTGCATAACGTCCACGTCGTTGCTTCGCTCGAAGCAAAGGGTGCGATCTTTGTCGAAGAAACTGATGAAGTTCCAGAGGGCAAGACAGTTGTATTTTCGGCCCACGGAGTTTCGCCAGTTGTACACGAGCAAGCAGCAGCTCGTAATCTAAAAACTATTGATGCAACCTGCCCATTGGTAACCAAGGTGCACCACGAAGTTCGACGTTTTGCCACAGAAGATTCTGAAATTTTGCTCATCGGTCACCACGGCCACGAAGAAGTTGAAGGCACAGCCGGTGAAGCACCAGATCGTGTTCGTATTGTTGATGGGTTAGATGGTGCGCGCACAATCCAACCAACACCGGGTAAGAACTTAGTGTGGCTTTCTCAAACAACATTGTCTGTTGATGAAACTATGGAGGCTGTTGCAATTCTGAAAGAGCGATTCCCAGAAATTCAGGCACCACCAAGTGATGACATTTGTTATGCAACACAAAATCGACAAGAAGCGATCAAAGAAATTGCGCCACAAGCAGATTTAGTAATTGTTGTTGGCTCTCGAAATTCTAGTAATTCTGTGCGCCTAGTCGAAGTTGCGCTGGAGTACGGGGCTAAAGCGTCATACCTAGTTGATTACGCCGAAGAGATTCAGAATGAATGGTTTGCCGGCGTTGAAACTATTGGTGTAACAAGTGGTGCATCAGTTCCAGAAATTTTGGTCAAGGATGTTTTAGCAACTTTGCACGAACATGGATTTAAGGATGTTCAAGAAGTGACTGCAGCGGAAGAATCACTGCTGTTTGCGTTGCCGCCAGAGCTTCGTAAAGATATGAAAGCAGCTGGCCAGGCTTAATCTTGTACTACTTCAGCCTTACGTCGTGAAGGCTTGTTCTTGGCTTTCTTATTCAAATACACAAACCAGCCATAAGCAGCGGCAATAATTAAAAACGGCGCCTCTGATGCAAGGGCTGCGATGAAATCAATACCAACTCGAGATGGTCTAAATCCATCCACAATCATTGTTATCACAAGGGCTGATCCAGCAAATGCCAACGGGGGAGTAACGACTGAAACATACGTCGTACCATCGCGACCAAAGCGCAGTGAGCCAAACAATGCCGCACAAATTGCAATTCCGGTAAGGATTCCAACGCCAGAGCGGATTGTCATTTCAATGAAAACAAAGAAGCCGATGAAGATGGTCTGTAGCACAACGATTCCCTGCTTTTTTAAACCGGGACCTTGAATCTGGATCTTTTGTAATGTGCTCATTATTCATCTACCTCTTCTGCATCGATGTAATCATCACTGCTATCTAACTCTGCATTTTTAAGATCTCGAACCGCACCTGGTGCCTCAGGATATTCGATGGCTAACTTATCTTTATCGCCGGTAACTCCCAAGTTATGAATTCTTCGAGCAGGTGCAAGAACAGTCTTTTCAGCTGTCGGCACCAGATCTTCGTACGCCTTAGAGGTTTGAGAAATTGCCTTTCCGACCGCCACAATTTTAGTGTGCAGCAGAGTGATGTTCTTCAGGAAAGTACTTGCCACCTTTTGGATTTCGTCAGCATTTTCCGCCAATTTATTGCGAGTAAAGATGTATCCGATAGTGCGCAATAAAGCCATCATCGATGTTGGTGTTGCAATTGTTACGCCAACCTTGAACGCCTTTTCTAGAAGCATGGGATCAAGGCGAAGTGCTTCGGACAAAAGAGTTTCAAAGGGAACAAAGAGAACTACAAAATCAGGTGAGCCTTGTGATTTGTGATATCCACGCTTAGCAAGGGCTTCTACGTGCTTTAAAAGATCTTTTGTGTGTTGCTGCAAGTACTGATCTCGCTCTGCTTGATCATCGGTACCAAAAGCTTCGAGGAAACGCTCAAATGGAAACTTGGAATCAATAAATAATTGCGAGCCGCCAGGCATATTGACGGTCACATCTGGAATACCAGAAGAGTCAGCATCAGTTGTGGAACGTTGCGACGTGTATTCATGACCTTCGCGCAGGCCGGCACCTTGTAGCAATAGTTCTAGTTGAGCTTCGCCAAATTTTCCACGGGTTTGTGAATTAGATAGTGCACCAGCAATTTTCTTAGTTTCATCAAAGATAGATTCAGAAGCACGGCGCATTTCTAGAATCGTTGTGTTGAGTTTTGCTTCAGCTTCAGTACGGATTCGGTTCGCTTCATTAGATTGCGTTGTTAGCTTTGAAACAGAGTCTTTGACCGCAACTAGTTCAGCGTTTAGCGTGATAGCTGTTTCAGTCTTTTTGCGCTCTGCTTCTAATTGAATTTTGTAATCATCCAGCAAGGCTTGATTGCCAGCGGAATCCTTGGATTTCAGGGAAGAAAAGAGGTATCCGATCGCAGATCCTGCGATCAGTCCTATTAATAAGGTCACTACGTATGCGGGCATGGGCCTATCGTGGCAGGGAGCACTGACAATCCCGC
>Ga0304728_1002184_pt1 | contig 12812 bp, 10 predicted proteins | sample C_130625_MF_Meta_FD_190476 | JGI IMG/M metagenome (GOLD analysis project Ga0304728, IMG submission 190476) | Freshwater microbial communities from Lake Croche, Canada to study carbon cycling - C_130625_MF_MetaG (v2) (version 2) | ecosystem: Environmental > Aquatic > Freshwater > Lake | place... | reverse complement strand
TGAAGATCGAGTTCTTCAGAAAACTCTGAGTTATCTCTGCCGCAACGAGCGGCTTATTTTTCCGCCCGGCACTCTGATCGAGTGGGAAATCCAGCAAATCATTTGTCCAGCCAACAACACACTGCCCTGCAAGAATTGCGCATGCTATTTGTAGGGACTTCAAGGCCGAGTACTGCGAAAGAGAGAGTAAGAAAGAGATGGTGACAACCAGTACTGTCGGTCCAAAGTGTGATGCTTTAATCAGACCAATGAGTAGTCGCTTCATTTTTTTAGCGCCTGATCGCGGTTGTAAATCGTGGGCGGCCAGTCAGATCGCGGTGGCTCGTAATCTCTGTAAAGTTTTCGTCGAGTGCTTTCACAACCGCTTCTTCTTGATCTTCATGATGTTCCATGGCGAAAAAGCCACCACTATGTAAAAGTCTGATTGCGGATTGGATAAAGGCGTTGGGGATATCCATCCCATCGCCCGTGCCTCCGTAGAGAGCCATCTCTGGTTCATACCTGACATCAATAGGAAGTATCTGCGTTGTTGGAATATATGGAGGGTTGGCGACAACCACATCAAATAACTCTCCCACACATGCATCCTGAACATCTGATTCAACTACGCGCACATTCACGCCGTGCTGGGCAATATTTTTCTTAAGCCAGAGGGCTGCTTCAGCAGACTTCTCAACAGCGGTAACTGTGAGGGCTTGCTTTGATTCTTTTGCGAGCGAAATTGCAACGCAACCACTTCCTGAACCTAAATCAATCACAGCGCCTTGTGGGTTTCTATCAAGTACTAATTGCACAAGACTCTCTGTTTCAGGGCGAGGTATAAGTACCCCTGGACCAACTAAGTACTCTAAATAGCGAAAAGGCGCGCTACCGATAATGTATTGAAGTGGTTCCCCGCTTTGACGGCGCAGCACCATGCGGCGCAGCTCGCGGTTAATCTCATCGATTTTCTCTTCACTTTGTTTCATAAGCGTGAGATGGACTTCACTTTTTTTGCAGCCAAGTAAATGGGCAAGCAGTAAATCTGCTTCAATGGTGGGGATATTCTGAGCTTTAAAGTAATCCTGCGTTATGCGCAGTAGATCCTTAGCGATCATGAGCGTTAATGATCACCAGATGCGAGCTTGGCAGCTTTATCTGCTTCAAGCAGGGCGTTAATAACATCATCTAGATCGCCATTCATGACAGCATCAAGATTATTCGCCTTAAAGTTCACGCGGTGATCACTGAGGCGGTTTTCTGGATAGTTGTACGTGCGAATGCGCTCGGAGCGGTCAACAGACTTCACCTGTTCCTTGCGTGCCTCAGATGCAATTCTGTCTGCCTCTTCTTGGGCTGCGGCAAGCATGCGAGCGCGCAAAATACGAAGGGCTGATTCTTTATTTTGAAGCTGCGACTTCTCGTTCTGACATGAAACGACAATGCCTGTTGGAATATGGGTAATTCGCACGGCAGAGTCTGTGGTGTTCACAGATTGTCCTCCCGGACCAGAAGAGCGGTACACATCGATACGTAAGTCTTGCTGGCGAATTTCAACATCTACTTCATCTGCTTCAGCCAAGATCAATACTCCGGCAGCAGATGTGTGAATTCGACCTTGTGATTCAGTTTCAGGAACTCTCTGCACGCGGTGCACTCCGCCTTCAAACTTTAACTTGGCGTAAGGAGTGTGGCCGGGTTCTGCTGTTCCCTTGGATTTAATCGCCATAGAAATATCTTTATATCCGCCCATTTCAGAGTCGGTTGCATCAATAATTTCGGTCTTCCAGCCATTTTTTTCCGCATAACGCTGATACATGCGTAGTAGATCTCCAGCAAAAATTGCCGATTCATCGCCGCCCACACCTGCTTTAATTTCCATAATGACATCGCGGTCATCGTTAGGGTCACGAGGCAATAGAAGCTCTTCAAGTTTTTCTTCTGTCTCAGCGACCTTTGCGGTGAGCGCAGGAAGCTCGCTTTCAAATGCTGCGTCTTCTGCTGCCATCTCTTTACCCGCAGCTAAATCATCTGTTGCAGATTTCCATGCCCGGTAGCCTGCAATAACGGGGCCGAGTTGGGCATAACGCTTACCAAGTTTGCGAGCTTTACCTTGATCACTGTGAATAGAAGGATCAGCGAGTTCTTTTTCAAGTTCAACGTATTCAACGAGCAAGTCTGAGACATTGCCAAATTTGTCACTCATCTGATTCTCCTTTCGCTAGATAAAACTTTTGTGAAACAAAAAAGACCGCGGGCGCCCATGGGGCACCGTTCGCGGTCTTTTAAAGAAAGCTACTTTGCGTCTGTTGACTTTCCAAAACGCTTTTCGAATGCTGCTACGCGGCCGCCAGTATCCAAGATACGTTGCTTGCCGGTGTAGAAAGGGTGGCATTCAGAACATACTTCAACATAAATTGAGCCAGATGGCTTTGTTGAGCGAGTTGTGAAAACTTTGCCGCAACCACAGGTAACAGTGGTGTCGAAATACTCTGGATGAATCTCTGGCTTCATTTTTTTACCATTTCTTATATTGAACGTACTGGGTCGGAAATCCCGTGAACCAGTGGGGTAAATCTACCTCAGCCACCGTTGGTGGTGGAAATCGCCTCAGACTCAGTGATCGTGGTCTTCTGGATCTGCATGAGGAACTCCACGTTGCTCTTGGTGCCCTTCATCTTGTCTAGAAGCAGCTCAAGTGCCTGTTGGGACTCAAGAGCATGAAGTACTCGGCGAAGACGCCAGACGATATTGAGCTCTTCTTTGCCCATAAGGATTTCTTCCTTACGAGTACCTGAAGCATCAACATCAACGGCTGGGAAAATACGCTTATCTGCAAAACGGCGATCGAGTTTAAGTTCCATGTTTCCTGTGCCCTTGAACTCTTCGAAAATAACTTCATCCATCTTTGAACCGGTTTCAACAAGTGCGGTTGCAAGAATGGTGAGTGATCCGCCGTTTTCAATATTACGAGCCGCACCAAAGAACTTCTTTGGTGGGTATAGCGCTGCTGAATCAACACCACCGGAAAGAATTCTTCCTGACGCAGGAGCCGCGATGTTATAGGCACGTCCAAGACGAGTAATTGAGTCAAGGAGCACAACTACGTCATGTCCCATCTCAACTAAACGCTTTGCGCGCTCGATAGCAAGCTCGGCAACACTGGTGTGATCATCAGCTGGGCGATCAAAGGTCGAAGCAATAACTTCACCCTTCACACTGCGCTGCATATCTGTTACTTCTTCTGGGCGCTCATCAACAAGCACGACCATCAAGTGAACCTCTGGGTTATTTGTTGTGATCGCATTAGCAATTGCTTGCAAGACCATAGTCTTACCAGCCTTGGGAGGAGAAACGATCAGACCACGTTGTCCCTTTCCAATAGGTGCAACAAGATCAATAACACGAGTGGTCAAAATGTTTGGCTCAGTCTCTAAGCGCAGACGATCTTGCGGATACAGAGGAACAAGCTTTGCGAAATCAACGCGGTCACGCGATGCTTCTGGCTCAAGTCCGTTGACTGTATCTAGACGCACAAGTGCGTTGAACTTTTCTTTACGCTCACCTTCGCGAGGTTGGCGCACCTGGCCTGTGATGACATCTCCCTTGCGCAATCCGTTCTTGCGGATCTGCTGAAGTGAGACATAAACATCGTTTGGTCCTGCTAAATAACCTTGTGTGCGGATGAATGCATAAGAATCCAAGATGTCGAGTAACCCGCCGACTGGAACCAATACATCATCTTCTGAAATCTGAATGTCGCGCTCTTGGCGCTCACCGCGTTCTCCGCGGTCACGGAAGCGTCCACGATCACGTCGGTCATTGCGACCACCGCGTCCGCGGTCATTGCCGCCACCATTGCGCTCGTTGTAGTCACGGCGCTGTGATTCGCTGCTCTCACTACCTGAATTTGATTCTTGCTCTGGTGAATCTTGCATATCGTCACTTTCCTCATCGGAGTCTGCCTTGGCAGATGAGCTCCGGTTGTTTTTCTTATTGCGTGCCTCTTGTCGCTCTTGGCGGCGGGCTTCACGCTCAGCTTTTGCTGACTCTCTGTTTGCTGCCTGCAAATCGGCGATGGATTGAACCAAATCACCTTTACTCATCTTTGCGGCGCCTTCAATGCCTAGTGATCCAGCGACTTTCTTAAGTTCTGGAAGAAGCATTGCGGATAGTTCACCGGCAGCCTTAGCTGGGCGGTCTTCTGTTGTTGTATCGCTCATGTGTCCTTATTAATTGGGGTTAAGTGTTCTTACTCGTGAATATGAGAAAGAGCCTGATTGTTTGTTTTTTGATTTTTATTCGCGCTTTTCGTTCTTAAGATAAAGAACTGCGCCCTTCAGACAGGTAAAAAGTAGCACAAAGGCCTGGACTACTCAACTCCCGTGCGTGAAATCTCCAGATTTCTCGCCTCAAAGCCAGCTCCCCCAGCCTTTATGATCTCCTCAAGCTCGGTGGCAGAGGCTGTATGAAGTACCAGAACAGATGGACCTGCTCCACTAATAACCGCAGCAACTCCTGCTTTACGAAGTTTTTCAACAAGCGCCATTGACTTAGGGAACGCTTCAGCGCGATATGACTGATGCAAATAATCTTCTGTTGCAGTGAGCAATAAGTCAGGACGTGTTGATAAGGCAACAGTTAAGAGAGCAGTATGTGAAGAATTAAGTACTGCATCCTTATGAGGAATTGTCTCTGGAAGAAGGGCTCGAGCCTTCTTGGTTGAAAGATGGGCCTCTGGAATAAAGAGCGCTGCCTTAATATTTGGGTTCACAGGAATGCTTACTGCGCGTCCTGTTTGAACGCCATAAACATCTTCCATCCAAGCAATTGCGGCCCCACCATGAATTGCAGCGGCAACATTGTCAGGATGGCCCTCTAATTGTGTGGCAAGTGCCATCATCTCTTCAAGAGACATGATCTGATCTCCGCCAAGTACTAATTCTCTAGCAAGTGCTAATCCACCAACGATGGCAGAGGCAGATGAACCAAGACCGCGTCCATGCGGGGTGACGTTTAAAGCGCGCAGCGCTAAACCACGAGGCTTTTGCCCCATGAAATCAAAACCTGCGAGCATAGATTTAATAACAAGATTGTTTTTATCCTTCTTGACTTCATCCGCGCCTTCACCTGTTACATCAACATCGAATGCGACATCGTCAAGGATTTGCGCGGCATATCGATCACGAAGATCAAGAGCTAATCCAAATGTGTCAAAACCTGATCCAAGATTGGCGCTCGTTGCAGGAACACTCACTTGAGCCATAGTGGCTTTAAAGGTCAGACGATTAGCGGCCATATCGCTTCTACTTTACTTCAAACCCATAGCAGCTGCTGCTTTTTCAAGATCAACAGGAATCAAGATAGGAGCAGGCGCTCCATCTAGTACCCACTGCACATCTTTTAAGCCATTTCCTGTCACAGTAATAACAATCTTCTTACCCTTAGGCAACGCGCCTTGGCTTTGCTTCTTGATCAAACCTGCAATACCTGCAGCACTTGATGGCTCAACAAATATGCCTTCTTTTGCTGCAACGAGGCGATATGCCGCCAAAATTTCATCATCAGTTACTGAATCAATAAGCCCACCTGATTCATCGCGCGCAGCAACCGCTTGCTGCCATGAAGCTGGGTTACCAATGCGAATTGCTGTTGCAATTGTCTCTGGGTTTGGCACTACTTCCCCGCGCACAATAGGCGCAGCTCCTGCTGCTTGGAATCCCCACATTGCAGGCTTCTTGCTGCTCACGCCATCTTTGGCGTATTCGTTATAACCCATCCAATAGGCGGTGATATTTCCGGCGTTACCAACAGGCAGCGCATGAATATCTGGCGCATCCCCGAGCAGATCAACAACTTCAAATGCAGCAGTCTTCTGTCCTTGAATGCGGAAAGGATTTACTGAGTTCACAAGTGCTACCGGATAGTTATCAGCAAGATCTCGAGCAAGAGTTAAACAATCGTCAAAGTTTCCATCTACTTGAAGCAGTGTTGCCCCGTGAGCAATAGCTTGAGCAAGTTTGCCCATAGCAATCTTTCCTTGAGGAACTAGAACAACAGGAGTCATTCCGGCTTTTGTTGCATAGGCGGCAGCTGATGCTGAAGTGTTTCCAGTAGAAGCACAGATAACAGCTTTAGCGCCATCTTCGGCAGCCTTAGAGATCGCCATTGTCATTCCACGATCTTTAAATGAACCTGTTGGATTAGTTCCTTCAACTTTGAGCCAAACATCGTTATCTAGCATCTCTGAAAGAACACACGCATAAACAAGCGGGGTTCCGCCTTCACGCAGAGTAATAACAGGGGTCTTTTTAGAGACAGGCAGACGACTGCGATATTCCTCAATCACTCCGAGCCACTGATGAGCGCCCTTCTTTGAACCAAAGATTCCCATTAGGCAACAATTCCTTCAACGCGGATAACAGAGACAACTTTCTTAACGATATCTAATGCACGCAAGTCTTTGACTGTATTGGCAAGTGCATCCTCGCGAGCAACGTGAGTAAGCACAACAAGTTCAGCATCAGCGCCGCGTCCTTCTTGGCGGACAGTCATGATAGAAACATCGTTTTTAGCAACAGTGCTGGCAACAGATGCCAATACACCTGGCACATCGGCAACATCCATACGGATCAAATACCTAGTGCGGCTCACTCCGATTGGGGCAATATCTAAATCAGCGTAATCAGTCTCTGTGGGTCCAAGTGAACCTTCATTACGGTTACGTGCAACAGCAACGAGATCTCCCAAAATTGCAGATGCAGTTGGAGTTCCGCCGGCGCCTCGGCCATAGAACATCAGATCTCCTGCAGCTTCACACTTCACAAAGACAGCGTTAAATGATTCGCGCACAGCGGCAAGTGGATGAGTATTTGGAATCATTGTTGGGTGCACGCGAACAGAAATTGTCTCTTCTTTACTTCCGTGCAATTCATTTGCTTCAGCAATCGCAAGCAGCTTAATGACAAAGCCCATTGCCTTTGCAACGGCAACGTCATCTGCTGTGATCGCGCGAATTCCTTCACGGTAGACATCTGTGTCAATGACTTGAGTATGGAAAGCAAGACCAGCCAAGATCGCTGCCTTTGCTGCGGCGTCAAAGCCATCAACATCGGCTGTTGGATCAGCTTCAGCAAACCCGAGCTCTTGTGCTTCTTTGAGAGCTGAGTCAAAGCTTGCGCCTGTCTCATGCATCTTGGTCAAAATGTAATTTGTTGTTCCGTTAATAATTCCCATCACTCGCTCAACGTGGTCTCCCACAAGTGATTCAGCGAGTGGGCGCAAAATTGGAATCGCACCTGCTACTGCTGCTTCATAGTAGAAATCAACATCTGCTTCATCTGATGCATGGAATAGCTCTGCGCCATGTTTAGCAAGAAGCGCCTTATTTGCAGTCACAACTGCTTTGCCATTCTTCATGGCAGAAAGGATTAATGTGCGAGCAGGCTCAATGCCGCCCATGACTTCAATAATCAGATCGATATTTGGATCAGAGACGATTGACTCAGCGTCTGTTGTCAGAAGTTTGGCATCAATGCCATCACGTTTGATCTTTGTGTCGCGCACAGCAATCTTCACAATCTCAAGACCAACACCAGCGCGAGCTGCTAAATCTGTTTGGTTGGCAACCATAAGGCGCGCAACTTCTGCCCCTACGGTTCCAGCACCGAGCAAGCCCACGCGTAATACGCGATCCTGGCTCATCGGTTCACATCCCTAGTTTTATGGTTCCTTATAAATCTATAAGGAGAAGTATCTCAAATTTATTAGAGCTCCAAAGACAATAAATCTTCGGTGCTCTCTCTACGCACGATTACGCGGGTTTTCCCATCAAGAACGGCCACAACGGCGGGTCTGGTGATGTGGTTGTAGTTGCTGGCCATTGAGCGGCCATAAGCACCCGTTGCTGGAACGGCCAAGATATCTCCGGGTCCAACATCTGATGCCAAAGAGATCTGCCTAATGACAATATCTCCTGTTTCACAATGCTTACCAACAATGCGTGTATTTACTTCAGCAGAAGTTGATGTGCGATTAGCAATGATGGCCATGTAGTCAGCGTCATAGAGAGATGGACGGATGTTGTCTGACATGCCCCCATCAACTGAGACATAGCGGCGTACTTTGCCATCTTCTAATGTCACGTCTTTTGTTGTACCAACCGTATATAAAGTTGTTGTCGTTGGACCAACAATTGCGCGTCCTGGCTCAATAGAGATTCTTGGTACTGAAATCTTTGCGGCAGCGCACTGGGCTTTGACTACTTTTGCTAAGTCGGCGAGAACACTGTGTGCATCCAAACTTTTCTCTCCAGCAAGATAAGCAATGCCATATCCCCCGCCCAGATCTAACTCTGGGAGCTCTGCGCCGAATTCATCACGGAAGCGAGCAAGTAAGCCAATGAGTTTTGTCGCAGCTATTTCAAATCCTTCACTATCAAAGATCTGTGAGCCAATATGGGAGTGAATGCCGGCAAGGTTTAATGATGCATGTTTGCGCACCTCGTTTATTGCCTCCCACGCAGCACCTGATGCAAGTGAGAATCCAAACTTCACATCTTCATGGGCCGTTGAGATTGCCTCATGGGTATGAGCATCAACTCCAGGAGTAATACGTAGATAAACCTTTTGAACTTTGCCAAGTTCTTCTGCAAGCAGCCCAACCCGCTCGATCTCTTGAAAAGAATCCATCACGATAGTTCCAACGCCCAGTGAAATCGCGCTCTTTATTTCATCTAATGATTTGTTATTGCCGTGAAGTTCTACTTGGCTCATATCAAAGCCCGCAGCTTTCGCAACAGCCAATTCCCCGCCTGAACAGACATCTATGCCAAGACCATTGCGGGCAACCCAACGGGCAACTTCTTTGCAGATAAAAGATTTTGCTGCGTAATACACAGTTCCAGCGTCAGAGCCGAACGCACTTTCTAGCGCGCCTTTCCAGGCCAAAGCGCGTGCATCAAAATCTGCTTGATCGATGACAAATAAAGGAGTTCCATGCTCAGCAGCAATATCTGTAGCGATTGCTCCACCAATATGTAATTGCCCATCGCTGATAAGGCTGTGACTCGAGAAAACCTCGGGGGCAAACTTCGTCATTTCTTTCCTTCTCGTTTCTTCAACTACATGCGCTCTGGTGCGCTCACACCAAGCAAGGCTAACGAATTGGCGATGACCTGCGCAGTTGCTTTACATAAAGTGGCGCGGGCGGCAGATAACTCTCCAGCTTTTTCATCTCCTAGAGGCAAGACGCGACAATCTGCATAGAAGCGGTGATAGACCCCGGCGATCTCTTCGATATAGCGAGCAACTCTGTGGGGTTCGCGCAGCTCGGCGGCCCCGGCAACAATGCGAGGAAACTCCGCAAGTGCGCCAATGAGTTCGCGCTCTCTTTCATGTGTGAGCAGCTCTGGGTGAACATGCTCTTGGCCATACGCAATACCTAGTTCTTCTGCATTGCGCAGGACTGCGCAGATGCGCGCGTGGGCATACTGCACGTAATAGACAGGGTTTTCATTTGTGCGACTACGAAGTAGATCAACATCCATGACCATCGGTGTATCGGTGGGATAGCGAATAAGTGTGTAGCGAGCAGCGTCAACGCCTACCTTCTCAACAAGTTCTTCCAGCGTAATGATCGTCCCGGCGCGCTTACTGAGTTTGAGTTCCTCGCCGTTTTCAATGATCTTCACCATCTGGCCTATAAGAATTTCAATATTGTATTCAGGATTATCTCCCGCGCATGCGGCAATCGCTTTGAGACGGTTCACATATCCATGGTGATCTGCGCCCAACATATAAATACAGATATCAGAGCCGCGCTCTCTCTTGCTGATGTAATAAGCGGTATCTGAAGCAAAGTATGCGAATGTACCGTCAGATTTAATCATGACGCGATCTTTATCATCGCCAAAGTCAGTAGTGCGAAGCCAAATTGCTCCCTCTTCCTCATAGACATGGCCTTGTGCCTTAAGAGCATCTTGGCAGTGGCTAAAGAAGTTATTTTCATAAAGTGAGAGTTCAGAGAACCATGTATCAAAATGCGTCCCAAAAGTATCTAGAACTCTCTGCTGATCTTTAAGCTGGAGCGCATAACCTTCATCTCGAAATGCGCTGATGCTTGCACTTTCATCTAGCTTGAGTAAATCAGGATGTGCTTTCTTGATCTCTTGCGCAATGTCGCCAATATATTCCCCGTGGTAGCCATCTTCAGGAACGCTCTGTCCAAGGGCTGCGGCGCGAAGTGAAGCACCAAATAACTCCATCTGATTTCCACGATCATTGATATAAAACTCGCGAGATACTTTTGCTCCGGCGGCGCTCAGCACGCGACCGAGCGCGTCTCCTACTGCGGCCCACCTGGTGTGACCAAGATGCAGAGGTCCTGTTGGGTTTGCGCTAATAAATTCAAGGTTTACTGATACGCCCTTTAATACTTCCCCGTGTCCAAACTTTGCGCCTTGCTTAAGGATCTGCGTAATGACCTGTGCCTGCGAGGCACGATCTAATGTGATGTTGATAAAGCCAGGACCTGCAATATCTAAAGCAGAGACGCTTGCTTTAATAAATGAATCGGATTCGAGCTGGGTGATAATTATTTGCGCTACATCACGCGGGTTCAGGCCAGCGCTCTTTGCTAAAGCGAGCGCAACCGATGTGGCGTAATCACCATGATCACGGTTCTTGGGTCTTTCTAAAATGATGGAATCTGGAAGGACTAAACCGCTCGGAAGTGAGCCTGCAGATACGGCAGCAGCAAGGCTGCGCATGAGCGCGGCTGCGAGGTCATCTTGTATGTCGGCCATTTGTGGCAAGGGTATCGGTCGTACTTCTCTATTACGTTATCCAACCGTTATGGCAGATGTCCGATTTGTCACTATTCCCAATTGGGGCGATCTCTCCTCTCTGGGTTACCGTATGCCCACTGTTCGCACGACCATGGTCAAAGCAGGTTTGACCACGTGTGGACTCTTTCGAAAGGTACTAAATGACAAAGCGTCGTTTCGCAGCAGCAGTTGCTGCAGCATCACTCGTTGTAACAGGTTTTGTTGCAACATCTGCTCACGCAGCAGGAGCTCAAATCGGTGTCATCCTTCCAGACTCAGCATCATCAGCTCGCTGGGAAACAAAGGATCGTCCACTACTTGCAGCAGCGTTCAAGAAGGCTGGAATCACTTATGACATCCAGAATGCACAAGGCGACAAGGCTAAGTTTGCAACAATTGCAGACGGCATGCTTACAAAGGGTGTAAAGGTTCTCATTCTTGTTAACCTCGATTCACCATCAGCTGCAGCTGTTGAAGCTAAGGCAAAGAAGCAAGGCGTAGCAACAATTGACTACGACCGCCTAACACTTAAGGGTTCAGCTAACTACTACGTATCATTCGATAACGTTGGAGTAGGAAAGCTACAAGGTCAAGGAATCGTTGATTGCCTCAAGGCAAAGAACGTTTCAGCACCACGCGTTGTGTACCTAAACGGTTCACCAACAGATAACAATGCAACACTATTCAAGCAAGGTTACGCTTCAGTTGTTGCTCCATACCTAACATCAAGCAAGGGTGAACTTGTTGATGATAAGTCTGTTGCTGGTTGGGATAACACCCTCGGCGGAACAATCTTCGAACAACAGCTCACAAAGGCTGGCGGAAAGCTTGATGCAGTTGTATCAGCTAACGAAGGTCTAGGACTTGCAGCTGTTGCAGTTCTCAAGAAGAACAGCCTCAACGGTAAGGTCTGCGTATCTGGACAAGATGCAACTGCTGATGGACTTGCAGCTGTTTTGACAGGTGACCTTTCAAACACTGTTTACAAGCCAATTGCTGTTGAAGCTAATGCAGCTTCATCACTCGCGATCTCATTGATCAAGGGAACAAAGGCAATGACAAACGGAACAACACTTGACGGTACACGTAAGGTTCCATCAGTACTTGGAACTCCAGTCGGTATCAGCAAGGCAAACGTTTCAAAGGTAATCGCAGATGGATTCCAGACTCGCGCTGACATCTGTAAGATTGCTACAGAAGCTGTATGTAAGGCTGCTGGTCTCTAATAGTTAATAACTATTAATCCAGCTACTTTATATAAGTAGTTAGTAGTCAGGCCCCGCAGGGTTCACCCCGCGGGGCCTGACTCATTTCTTGAGATAAATGGATGACACCCGGTGTGATTATTGCCCCTGCCCTGGGCTACGCTACGAGCCACAGCATTGCCCCTCCCTTTAACCGGGTGCGGCCCAAATCCCTGACAGGAGTAATACGTGAGCGATCCAATTCTTTCGCTACGAGGAATGAATAAATCATTCGGTCCGGTACATGTACTTAAGGACGTTAACTTTGATGCATACGCTGGAAAGGTCACCGCTCTCGTTGGTGATAATGGCGCCGGCAAAAGCACGCTGATTAAGTGCATCGCCGGAATCTATGTCGCCGAATCTGGTGAAATTACATTCGAAGGCAAGAAAGTTGATATTCAAAATCCTAGAGATGCAACAGGACTTGGTATTGAAGTCGTGTACCAAGATCTAGCGCTTTGCGACAACTTAGACATTGTTCAAAATATGTTTCTTGGCCGTGAAGAGCGAACCGGGCTTGTTCTCAACGAACCAGCAATGGAATCACTTGCTGCAAAGACTCTAGATGGTCTGTCAGTGCGTACCGTTAAATCTATTCGCCAGCTCGTTTCTTCTCTCTCAGGTGGACAACGCCAGACCGTAGCGATTGCTAGAGCTGTACTCTGGAACAGCAAGTTAGTTATTTTGGACGAACCAACAGCTGCTCTTGGTGTTGCGCAGACAGAACAAGTGCTTAAGCTTGTTCGCCGCCTTGCAGATAA
>Ga0304728_1002181_pt1 | contig 12832 bp, 10 predicted proteins | sample C_130625_MF_Meta_FD_190476 | JGI IMG/M metagenome (GOLD analysis project Ga0304728, IMG submission 190476) | Freshwater microbial communities from Lake Croche, Canada to study carbon cycling - C_130625_MF_MetaG (v2) (version 2) | ecosystem: Environmental > Aquatic > Freshwater > Lake | place... | reverse complement strand
ACTTGGAACGGAACAAGTACAACAAACTGGTCTGCTGCCACTGGTTTATCTTTTACTGCAAGTTGTTCTGGTACTGTTTTAACAACAACAGGGTCGCCCGCACTTGTAGCAGGAATGACTGTATGGTCAAGCACTTTTGTCAGTCTTGGAACGGTAGTTAGCGGCAGTGTTAATACATGGGTTGTTTCTGTTGGCGGTACTTACGCATCCCAAAGTATGAGTGCAGCTACGGTTGGTGCGTCTGTTCCAACATCTGCTGATAACGTATTTTTTGATGCAAACTCTAATTCAAGCACAACTGCGTTTGCCGTAACGATGGCAACTGTGACAGCAATATGTGCCGACTTTGATGCTACTGCTGTTGACGGAACAATGACGTTGGCGGGTACGGTTGCACTTGACGTATATGGTAGTTTTCTGTGGCCCGCCACAAACTTTATAAGGTCGTATTCAGGCGCAACAACATTTAGGGCCACATCGACTGGTAAAACAATAAGCCTAAATGGAAAAAACCTTGCGGGTTCAGCAACATTTGATGGCGTGGGTGGCGGGTGGACGCTTGCAAGTAATTTTTCTACTCCATCAAACTTTACCTTAACAAACGGGTCATTGAACTTAGGCGGGTTTATTGCTAGTGGATTTAACTTTAGCTCAAATAATTCAAACGTAAGGTCAATTGCATTTAACGGAGGCAGCATCACCTTATCGGGGTCTGCAAGTACAGGTAACCAAACACTTTGGAACGTAGCAACAGCAACTAACTTAACCATTACAGGCACACCAACAGTCAACGTAACTAACACCAGCACCAACTCTGGTTTTACAAGAACTTTTACCCACGGAGCTACCGCTGGAGGAACTGAGCCAAACTCAGTCAATTTAAACATTCAAGCAGGTGATACAGGCAGTCTTGTAACTTTGTCTGGCACGTATAAAAACGTAAACTTTACTGGGTGTTCAAGCACATTAGGAAACTCTAGTAGATACATATATGGCAATTTGATAATGGGCAGTGGCATGACGCTAACTGCTGGAACAAGCACAACAAACTTTGCTGGTTCAAGCGGAACTCAACAAATCACTAGTGCCACATTAAACTTTGATTTCCCAATTAACTTTGGTTACAGCCTTTCTACAACAGCCGCATCAGGTGACGGAACAACTGCCACATTAACTTTTGCAGCGTCTACTAACTGTCCCGCTGTTGGAAGCACAATTATTGTAGCTGGCGTCACCCCCGCTGGTTACAATGGCACATACACAGTAACAGCAAGCACAAACACAAGTGTTTCTTATTTAAACGCAACCACAGGCGCTCAGACTGTTGCAGGGACTGTAGTTAATGGTGGAGCAACTACTTACCAACTTCAAGACGATTTATCAGTAGGCACATCAACACAAAGAGCTGTTACTCATTTTTTTGGGACATTAAATCTAAACAATAGAGTGTTTACGATTTACGGGTCATTTACTTCAAACAACGCAAATACTAGAACCATTGCGTTTGGTACTGGAAATTTCACACTAACAGCTAATAATGCAAGTCTTTGGAGAACGGATAATGGTATAGGATTGACCATTACTGGAACACCTACTGTTAACTATACATACAATGGCTCAGCAGGAACTAGAACTATTGTCAATACAAGCACATCGGGTTCATTTGCAACTGCTATTAATTTTAATGTGACTGCGGGTACAGATATTGTTTCTTGCTCAAGTACATCTATATTTAACAATGTGGACTTTACAGGATATGGCGGTGCAGCAACTTTTGGTGGATTTATATATGGAAATTTAAAGTATAGTAACACCACTGGTTTTAGTAATACCACTACAACTTCAACGTATTTTGCCAACTGGACTGGTACACAGACTTTTACCTCTAATGCCGTAACCCATGATGCACCGCTTGCATTGGGGTTTTTTAACACTGCTACAGCGGCATCTTGCGTAGGAACAACCGCTACAATTACTCATGCCACAAACGTAAACTATTACTATCCTGTTGGTTCGACTATTACTGTACAAGGAATTACCCCATCGGGATACAACGGCACATTTACTGTAACTGCAGCTACGCTTTCATCAGTATCATACACAGTAGGCACAACTCAAACTGCGGGTACAGTTTTTGGAACAGTAAGCGTACCATCCACACTTCAATTAGTAGATGCTTTAATTGTCGGTCCAACTAGAAGTATTACGCATAATTCAGGAACTTTTGATTTAAACAATAAAAATTTAACTTCTGGGTTTTATAACGCAAACAATGCTACTCCTCGTACTATTTTATTTGGAATTGCGAATATAACCGTTAATGGAAATAATGGAAATGTATTTTCAAATGCTACCAGTACAGGTTTTACAACTACAGGCACAAGGATAGTTAATTGCACCTATGCAGGCTCAACTGGAATTAGAACGATAAATAGTGCTGGTTCAGAAGCAAACATGATAAGTTTTAATATTAGCGCTGGTTCTGACAACTTTCAAATTAACGGCAACAGACTTTATAGAACAATAGACTTTACAGGCTTTACTGGAACTTTTGGGTTAAACCCCACTTCTTCTGCAAATGCGTCAATATACGGAAATTTAATTTTTCCAGCAACGGGAGCAGCAGTTGGGTTTGCAGCAAATAGTATATATGGGTTTAGTTTTAGCTCATCCTCGGCAGCCCAAGTATTTACTTCCAATGGTTATTCAATAGACAGTAGGCTTGATATTGGTAACACAAGCACAGGAAGTACCACATTAGGTAGCGCATTAAATTTAACATCTACAGTAAGCACGGGTGGTATTACCCTTAACTCTGGAACATTTAGCAGTGGCGGATATGCAATAAACTGCGTTACATTTAACTATAACAATTCTACTACAAAAACACTAACATTAACTAATAGCGCAGTTACTATTACAGGTGGCACAAGCACAACAGGATTTTCAGGTTCTACTACAGGCACAACATTTAACTTGACTGGTGTTGAAATTATTTTTACAACAACAGGAACAACTGCGTTAGGTGGAATAGGAACGTTAGGCGCACCAGATGCAATTATTACTTTGAGTGGTACAAATGGTACTCTAATTATTGGTACAAGTGGTCAAGCTACAACAATTAAAACTTTAAGAAATACTGTTCAACCATGCACAATATCTTTATTAAACACTGCAGGCATACTAACTGTAACCAACTTTAACCTTTCTGGAACAGCAGGAAACTTAGTTACTTTTAACAGTAGCATAGCTGGAACAGCAAGAACAGTCAATAAAACCAGTGGTACAGTAAATGCCCAGTACCTAAACATTCAAGACTCCAATGCGTCTGGCGGTGCTACTTGGAGGGCTGCTAACTCAGTTAACTCTGGCAATAACACGGGATGGTTATTTGACTATTCAGACAGCGTTACAGAAAACTCCACCTTAGCTAATACCCAAGATACGACTGCGGCTTTTGTTAGTGCCGTTACCGAAGATTTACAACCCGTTGATTCTGCATCTGTTGTTGCTAGTTTTTTAAGCGCTATTAGTGAGGATTTTACTTCTGCAGATTCCCAGTCGGTTGCAGCGGCTTTTGCTAGTGCTATTACAGAAAACTTAAACCCCGCAGATTCTCAGTCAGTTGCCGCTACCTTTGCTTATTCTGTTTCTGAAAACCTAACCTTAGCTGATACCCAATCTGTAGTTACAGCCTTCCTAAGCGCCATTACAGAAAACCTAAGCGCTGCCGATACTGCCACGGTTTTAGCCGCATTTATTACAAGCATTAGCGAGGACATCCTTTCTGAGACCGATGTAGAGTCTTTAATTGCTACATTCTCGGCATCTATTGTTGAGGCTATTTCTGCTGAGACGGACTCCGAATCGGTAATTGCTACTTTTACTGCGGCTATTACTGAAGCATTAAACATTGCGGATTTAGAGTCAGTTGTCCTATTGTTTAATACAGCAATCACAGAATCTGTAACCCTAGCCAACACCCAGACTGTTCAAGCCGTTTTTGCTGCTGCAGTGCAAGAATTAGTAACCCTAGCGGAAACCGAGACTGCCACAGCTACATTTACAGCATTTGTCTCAGAGAACTCTAGTTTTGCCAATGCCCAGTCCGTTGTAGCTAGTTTTGTTAGTAGTGTGGCTGAAGCGCTGGGTATAGCCGAATCTGAAGTCGTAGTAAAAATCTACAATAGCGCAGTAACTGAAGCCCTAACCGCAGCCGATGCCCAAACTGCCTTAAAGACCTTTAACACCTTTATTTCAGAAAACCTAGTCCCTGCTGACGTTATAACCGTAATTGCGTCATTTAATAGCCAAGTAACTGAAAATTTGGTATTATTAGACAGCCCATTCCCTCGTGGTTGGTACGCTATTAATGACGGGCAATCAGGGTCTTGGAACGCAATAAATAGTACAACATCTAGCACTTGGACAAGCATTAATGACGGACAAACAGTAACTTGGGTACCAGTTAATAATAACTACCCATAAAGGACAAACATGGCATCTACTTATTCAACATCGCTACGGCTCGAGCTTATCGGGGATGGAGACCAGTCTGGTATCTGGGGGCAAACTACTAATAATAACTTGGGCGCTTTGGTAGAACAAGCTATAGCAGGGGTTGTTACAATATCCATGGCCGACGCTAACTACACGTTGACTAACTACAACGGCGTAACAGATGAGTCTCGAAATGCGGTTTTGGTGGCTACGGGTACTAACTCAGCTAGTCGTAAGATTATCTGCCCCTTAGTAAAAAAACAGTACGTTATTTACAACAACACTACTGGCGGGCAAGTAATTACTATTGGTGGCGCTACAGGCTCTGCCGTTACTATTCCTAACGGGGTTACTGCTCAAGTTTATTGTGACGGCACCAACTTCTTTTCTTCCCAAACAGGGTCGGCTGGTAACTTTAACGTTAACGGTAACTTAACCGTTGCTGGAACAACAACTTTATCTGGTGCTTTAACAGGAACATCAGGTGCATTTTCAAGTGCTGTATCTGGAACAACAGGTACTTTTTCTGGGGCTGTATCTGGAACAACAGGTACTTTTTCTGGGGCTGTATCTGGAACTACAATAACAGGTACTAATCATGTTGGTCCCGGTACAGGCTTAACAGGAACTGCTTCTGCTTTAAGTATTGGTGGCAATGCAGCTACTGCTACTACTGCTACTACTGCTACTACTGCTACGAATGCTACAAATGCTACGAATGCTACAAACGCAACCAATGCCACTACAGCCGCTTCTTGTTCTGGTAATTCAGCAACAGCTTCTGCCCCATCTGGTGGTGGGTCTTTCATTACTTCAATCAACATTGGTAGTCAGTCTGTAAGTTCTGCTACAAATGCTACAAATGCTACAAATGCTACAAATGCTACAAATGCTACAAATGCTACAAATGCTACAAATGCAACAAATGCAACAAATTTAGTAACTACCAATTTTACTGTGCAAGAGTCTGGTGGCAAATTAATATTTAAATATGGCGCTACAACAATTGCTTCTATGGATTCATCTGGTAATTTTATTGCTAAAGCTAACGTAACTGCATATGGAACACCATAATGAAAAATGGCGTTGATTTCATTTATGAATATTCAGATTTGAACCTTTTTCATACAAGAGTTCAAATTCTTACTGGAAAATATGCTGGCATTGTTTTAGAGTTTGGTGGTTCTGGAATAGCAATATGCGGGAAACAAAATCTTTTTAATTTTGACTATATTCTTTATGAAGTTCCAGATCAATTTTATGGTCCTAAATTAAGACAAGAACAAGAATTTAATGAATTTTTGGCGTATCTCTTAGTTGATGTAATTGATACTAGGAATCATGACCCATTAGAAAAAGAAAAAATTAATGAAGCAGCAAGCATAGGTGGTGTAACTGGTTCAAAAATTAAAATTAATAATAATTGGTATCCATTTAAACAAGCAATTTTGTCGCAACCAAAAACTACATTGGAGTCTTTTTAAATGACAATGAACTCTTCTGGCCCAATTAGTTTAGCTGGAACAACGGCTGGACAATCTATTGAAATTGAAAATGGTGGTAATGGTACTACCATGATTAGCCTTAATGATACTGCCGTAAGAGCATTGGCTGGAGTAACAACTCCTAATAGCACAATTATTATGCCTACAAATTTTTATGGTAAATCTAACCGTGTTGCAATTTCATACACATTTACATCAAATACGGCAAATGCTTCTTTAGCAATGTCATCTATTAGTGGATATTCTTCTGGTCTTTCAGATATTACAATCACCAACAATGCTGGCATTTATTTGTATGCAACAACAAACACTTCTACTTATGGTTTAAATCTTACTGGTGGTGCTACTGGCGATACTGTTACTCTTGTAAATAATGGTTACATTATGGGTCTTGGTGGTAATGGTGGTATTGCTACTGGTGCTGGACCTGGATTTGCTGGAGGTCCAGCAATTAATGTGGGCATTGGTGTAAATATCACTATTAATAATACCAATGCTTCTGCTTATATTGGTGGCGGTGGTGGTGGTGGTGGTGCATTTTCTAATGGTGGTGGAGGTGGTGCTGGAGGGGGCACTGGTGGAACAGGGAATTGTACAGGAGCACCTGGAGGTACTGGCGGTAGTATTGGTGCAAAGGGTGGTAATGGTGGGGGCACTTGTTGTGGTGGTCCTGGCGGTGGCGGTGGAAGAATATTTCCTGGATGTGGTGGCGCACCAGCATTAAGCGGACATTGTGATGCTGGATGTGGTGGTGGCGCTGGTGGTGGAGGCGGTGGCGCTGGGGGTGGAGGTGCTGGTGGTGCTGGAAGCGCTGTTGGAGGAACTGCATCAAGCCATGGCGGTGGCGGTGGCGGTGGATGGGGAGCTTCAGGAGGACCATCTATTGCCGTTGATGGAAATTATGCTGGTGGTGCTGGAGGAAAAGCCGTTAATCTTAATGGTAAAACAGTTACTTGGACTAGCGGAAATACAACAAGAGTATGGGGAGTTGTATCATGACAGTCTATTACACATCAAATTTAATAGATTTAACCAATTATTATATTTGTCCTGATCAAGCAACAATAGATCAAGGAAAAGTTGCTGGATACAATGGAATTTTTAGCATTGGAACAGAAGCCGATGCACAATCTATTCTTAATATTTGTCAACAAAATTGGTTAAATGCTTGTGTTGATAGATTTTCTGTAAATAAAGATATTGATTCCGACCCAGTTCAAACAACTTGGATTCCTTGTGATTTAAATAATGAACCACAAAATACTGATCAAGATTATGAAATATTTAATACTATTCATGGGCAATACGTTTTAACAACTGGTTTAGATAATGCAAAAGAATTGTTAGTACAAGTTAAACAAAATTTTTTGGTTTTTTCAGGATTAGGTTCAGTTACTACTTGGTCAACATGGCCACCTTTACCAACAAAAGGACTTCAAACATTATGAGCGCAGTAGAAAGAGTAGAACCAAAACATCAATTTATTTATGATGGTGCAGCCTTAAACATATTTCATGCCAATAAAGGTCAAGGGCTTCCAAAGCACCAACATACTTTTGCTCATGCAACTATGTGCCATGCTGGTTCTTGTTGGATTCGTAAAGAAGGCAAAGAAATTTTAATTACTAAAGATACACAACCTATAAATCTTGTAGCTGATGAGTGGCACGAAATTGAAGCTGCAGAAGATGGAACAGTATTTTGCAACTTATTTGCTGAAGGAAAATACTAATGTTTGGTATAGATGACATCATTAATGTTGGGATGAAAATCCTAGACAAGGTTATCCCTGACCCCGCTGCAAAAGCAGAAGCACAACAAAAGTTATTAGAATTACAACAGCAAGGAAGACTGGCAGAACTTCAAGCTGATACAGCAGAAGCCCAAGAGTTAACAAAGCGGCAAGAAGCGGATATGGCGAGTGATTCATGGCTAGCTAAAAATATTCGTCCTATGACTTTGATTGCTATTATATTTGGGTATTTTACTTTTGCTATGATGTCTGCTTTTAATATGGATACCAATACCAAATATGTTGAATTACTTGGTCAATGGGGCATGCTTATTATGTCATTTTACTTCGGCGGCCGCACCCTTGAAAAAATTGTTGATATGAAAACAAAGGTTAAGGAATGAGTCTGAGTAACGCCCTTCAAGCCCTTAATATCGACCCAAAATGGGAGGAGCCTTTGCAGGCTGCTTTTGATAAATATGATATCAACACACCAAAGCGTCAAGCAGCGTTTATTGGTCAGTGTGCTCATGAGTCTGCTAATTTTACTAGGCTTGAAGAAGGCCTCAATTACAGTCCTGAAAGACTAATGTCTATTTGGCCGAGCCGATTCCCTGATTTACCGACGGCTATGAAATACGCACACCAACCCCAGCTTTTAGCTAATAAGGTTTATGCAGGCCGACTAGGTAATAATCAAGAAAATGACGGCTGGAACTTTCACGGAAGAGGCTTAATACAACTAACAGGGCGTGAAAATTATGAACGATGCGGATCTAGTTTAGGTGTGGATCTTATCAGTAATCCTAATTGGTTACTTGATCCTAAATATGCGGCTTTAAGTGCGGGCTGGTTTTGGAACAAAAAAGGATTAAATGAGCTTGCCGATGCACAAGAACACGGTATGATAACTAAACGAATTAACGGGGGCACCCTTGGTTTAGACGATAGACTACAAAAAACAACTAAAGCCCTTGCAGCACTAGGATAATTTATGCCATTACAAAAACTAATATTTAAACCTGGCATCAATAAAGAAGGTACAAACTACACCAATGAAGGTGGTTGGTTTGACTGCGATAAAATTCGCTTTCGTTCTGGTAATGCTGAAAAATTAGGCGGTTGGACTCGTCTTTCTAATAATACCTTTCAAGGTATATGTCGTGCTCTTTGGAATTGGGGAACATTAGCTGGCGCTAATTTATTAGGGGTTGGCACTAATCTTAAATATTATATCGAACAAGGCGGCGGGTATAACGACATAACTCCTATTAGAGTTACCTATACGCATAGTACAAGCCCTAGTACTGATAACATGTTTTCTACAACAAACGGCTCTAATGTCGTTACTGTAACGCTTACTGGATATGGCGGAGTTGATAATGACTTTGTTACCATTTCTGGTGCTACAGCAATTGGAGGGATTCCCGCCAACGAGCTAAACATTGAGCATCAAATACTTTATAAATCTGCAACTCAATTTACCTTTACTACAACTACAGCTGCCACATCTACCGTTGCTGCTGGTGGGGGCACTGCTATTACTGCAGCTTTTCAAATCAATACTGGCCTTGGCGTTGAAGTTACGGGTACTGGATGGGGTGCTGGTACTTGGGCTACTTATGTTAACACTACACTTACAAACCCATTTACTGCGGCTAGTGCGGGGGTTTCTGTTCTTACGGTTACTAAAACAGCGCATGGGTTATCTACTGGCGACTATGTTTATTTTTCTAGCATTTCTGCCGACGCTTGCGGTATAAACCGACTGGTGTTGCAAAAGGCGTTCCCAATAACTAGTACTGGTGCTAATACTTTTACAATATCTACGGCTATAGGCTCTAATACTTACACTACAACATCTACGGCAGCTTCTGGTGGCACGGTTGTTATTAGTACTCCTGTAGCTCCAGTGCGTGGTTGGGGTACTGCAGCTAGTGTTGGTATTGCTCAGCAGTTACGTATTTGGACTAACGATAACTTTGGTGAAGATTTAGTTCTTGCCCCTCGTGGTGGCGAAATTTATTTATGGTTGCCTTCTGGTCAAGTGTATCCAAGTGGGGCTGTTGGGGGTCTTACAACTAGAGCGCAGTCTTTATCAGTAGAATCAACAGCGGCTGGATACTCCGGACAGTTTGTACCAAACGCAACCAATCAAGTTCTTGGTTCTGCTATTCAACGTTTTGTAATAGCTTTTGGCGCTAACCCCTACGACCCAACTAATTCAGAAACAGCTTTTGACCCACTATTAGTACGTTGGTCAGATCAAGAAAATCCTTATGAATGGGTACCGTCAGTAACAAACCAAGCAGGTGAATACCGTCTTAATATCGGTTCATTTACTGTCTGTGCTCGGTCAACTCGTCAAGAGATATTAGTTTGGACTGATGCAGCACTATATTCTATGCAATATTTAGGACCTCCTTATGTTTGGAGTTTTCAGCTATTACAAGACAACATATCCATTATGGGGCCAAACGCCTCTATTACCGTCAACAACGTAACCTACTGGATGGGTACAGATAAGTTTTACCGCTACACTGGTCGTGTAGAAACGTTGCAGTGCACACTGCGTCAATACGTTTATCAAGATATAAACCAAGATCAGAACTTCCAAGTGTACGCAGGTAGCGTAGAGGGATATAACGAAATCTGGTGGTTCTATTGTTCGGCTGAAAGTAATCTTGTTGATCGCTATGTTATTTACAACTACGTAGATGACGTTTGGTACTACGGCAATATGAGTCGCACTGCTTGGTTAGATTCGGGATTACGTCAATATCCAATGGGCGCTGACACCGCAAACTTTAGAGTTCTTTACCATGAGAACGGTGTAGATGATGTGTCTGGTTTGACTCCTGTGCCAATTGTGTCGTACGTACAGTCTTCTGATTTTGATATTGGCGATGGTCATAACTTTGGTTTTGTCTGGCGCATATTGCCTGACTTAACTTTTAATGGATCTAGTGCAAATCTACCAGAAGTAACAATGACAGTATTGCCAAGGGTAAACTCAGGTACGCCTTATGGGACAGCAGATAATCCAGTAGTAGCAAGTTCACAAAACTATACGGCGCAACATACTTATGCAGTTCAGCAATTTACTGGACAGGTTTACACCCGCATTAGGGGTAGGCAGATGGCGTTTAGGATTGAGTCTACTGAGCTTGGCGTTGACTGGCAGCTAGGCTACCCACGTATTGATATTAGACCAGACGGACGTAGATAATGGCTTATAACGCTCCACTACGTTCGCCCAAAGCACCCAACTTACCTAATGCCCCACGGGAAGGATATAACGCCGGATACTTTGACCAGTACTCTAACGTGTTGCGTTTGTACTTTAACCAGATTGATGGATTTACCCAAGCAGTTGCTATACCACTTTCTGGTACTACTGCGCAAAGACCGGTACAGTCCGTACAAGCACCGCTACCCGTAGGACAATACTATTATGACACCACGCTGGACAGACCTATATTTTGGAATGGTACTGTATGGAAAAAAGCCGACGGAACTACTGTTTAATATGATAAAATCAACCAATCTACACCTAAGGGGCACATATGAGCCTTAAAATTGCCGCAGAACACTTAAAATCCAAAGGTCGTGGACCTGATACTGAGCTTGTCCATATGACTCCTGGCGAGATTAAAGGCTTGCGTCAACTTGCTTTAGCGCACGGTGGGGATTTAACTATTAACCCAGAAACAGGTCTTCCAGAAGCAGGGTTTTTAAGCAAAATTTTGCCGGTTGTAGCCGCCGCTGCAGCTACTTATTTTACGGCTGGTGCTGCCGCCCCTGCGTTGGAAGCTTCGTTAGCTGGTACAGCTATGGCGGGTTATGGAGGCATTTTAGCTGGTGCTGGTGCTGGTGCTCTTATTGGTGGTGCTAGCTCTGCTCTTCAAGGCGGAGACTTTGGCAGAGGCGCTTTATTCGGAGGTATCGGTGGCGGTATATCTGGCGGTCTCGGGGCTTATGATGCTAACGCTGCTTTTGATGCAAGCCAACAAGCTGTTCTTAGAGGTGGTGAGCAAGCAACTACACAACTAGCTGGTCAAACCGCTGCGGATACTGGTAGGCAAGGGTTTATGAATGCAGCTCAGTCTAATACAGACCAAGCCTTTTTAAATTCAATGACCCCTCAGCAAGTACAAGCGCAAGCAGTGATTAACCCGCAGACTATGCCCAACTTAACTGCCGACGCAAGAACAGCATTGCAAGCAGATGTACTTAATGCGGCTAACCCCACTGACGTAGTTCGTTCTGCTGGTATGGGTAATGTTGCTGCTAATGCTACGGCGCCGACTTCATATTACAGCGGTTTAGGTTCTGGTATGAACGACATGGCTCAAAAAGCAGCTATTCTTGCAGCTCCTGGACTTGGTGCGCAAATGGGTTTAAATCCTTCAAATACAGGGCAGGTACCAACAGGGCAGTCTACATCTACGTTAAAAACGCTCTCTCCAAATTTCCATGCATATGAACCTGCTCGTCCAAACCCATATGCTGCTGATACCTATAAATATCCAGACTACAAGAAGAACCCATATACTGGCATGGCTGGTGGCGGTGCTATAGCATTTGCAAACAGAGGTATAGTTCAAAACTTATCAAGAGACCCAGGAATGCCTGGCGGAGGTACTTATAGCGACACCGACCCTAATACAAATAAACTAGATGCGTACAACGCCGCTTTGTACAAATTTAATAAAGCTAACAAAAAAGCCGGTATAAAAGCTCCAGTTCAGTTTAAACAAGCACAGGCTTTGGGCGATGTCGAAGAAGCTGCCGCTGGTGGAGTTATGCACGGTATTGGGGGGTATTCAGATGGTGGGCGTATGCTTAAGGGTCCTGGGGATGGCATGTCTGATTCTATTCCTGCCGTTATTGGTAGTAAGCAGCCTGCTCGTTTGGCTGATGGGGAATTTGTTGTTCCTGCGGATGTGGTTTCTCATCTCGGCAATGGCTCTACTGATGCTGGTGCTAAACGGCTATATGGGATGATGGATAAGATTCGTAAAGCTCGTACAGGCAAAAAGAAACAAGCACCTCAAGTTAACACTAATAAATTTTTACCAGCGTAAGGATAGAA
>Ga0304728_1002172_pt1 | contig 12857 bp, 10 predicted proteins | sample C_130625_MF_Meta_FD_190476 | JGI IMG/M metagenome (GOLD analysis project Ga0304728, IMG submission 190476) | Freshwater microbial communities from Lake Croche, Canada to study carbon cycling - C_130625_MF_MetaG (v2) (version 2) | ecosystem: Environmental > Aquatic > Freshwater > Lake | place... | reverse complement strand
AATCAACCTCCATTGATTGACGCTACTGGAAAAGTTATTGCAGACTATTCAGGTACCTTCAAACACGGATGGGGTGGCGTTTTGGGCGGAGCTGCTATTGTATTTTTTGCCTTTATTGGTTTTGATGCGGTATCTACTGCAGCTCAAGAAGCAAAAAATCCAAAAAGAGATATGCCAATTGGAATTCTAGGATCTTTAGTTGTTTGTACCATTTTGTATATTCTATTCGGACACGTTTTAACTGGCGTTGCTAATTGGAAAGATTTTGTTGATCCATTAAAAGGTCGCGAAGCTTCAGTAGCTTATGCTATCTCTACTTACATGACAGGTTATGGTTGGTTAGCCACCGCTGTTACTGTTGCAATTTTAGCAGGATTCTCTTCTGTTATTTTAGTGATGTTAATGGGTCAGTCAAGGGTATTTTATTCTATGGCCAATGACGGATTATTACCAAAAGTTTTCTCTGATTTACATCCAAAATTCAGAACACCTTATAAGTCTAACTGGATTTTATTTTTATTTGTAGGTGCTTTTGCAGCATTTGTACCAGGCAGTGTAGCTGGCGATTTAACCTCTTTCGGAACCTTATTTGCCTTTGTTTTGGTGAGTGCAGGTATTTGGATTTTGAGGGTAAAATCTCCTGAATTAGAAAGATCATTCAAAACCCCATTGGTGCCATTGGTACCTATTTTGGGTGCAGTGATTTGCTTAGCAATGATTGCAGCCTTAGATGGGCAAACATTAAAAGTTGCTTTTGGTTGGATGGCACTAGGTTTGGTTGTTTACTTCCTTTATGGTAGAAAACACAGCAAATTGCAAAATCCTAATAACTAATGCTATCATTCCAAAGTCTATTGATTTTGAGAAACACTAGTTATTAAATTATAGTAAAACGCCCCGTTCTTACCATTTTGAACGGGGCGTTTTTTGTTTGCACTTGGCAACTACAATTAGTTACATTAATTTTGCTTTCTTTGAACATCATCATTTTAATTTAATATTATGGGTAGGATTTTTGAAGTAAGAAAAGCAACCATGTTTGCCCGCTGGGATAGAATGGCCAAACAATTTACCCGAATTGGTAAAGAAATTGTCATTGCCGTTAAAGCAAGTGGACCAGATGTTGCCACCAATCCCGCGCTTCGTAGGTGTTTTCAAAATGCCAAAAGTGTTGGTATGCCAAAAGACCGTGTAGAAGCGGCCATCAAGCGTGCCATGGGTAAAGACACAAGTAATTACGAAGAAATTTTATACGAAGGATATGCCCCACATGGCGTTGCTTTACTAGTAGAAACAGCCACAGACAACCATGTTAGAACGGTAGCGAATGTAAAAAGTCATTTCAACAAAGGACATGGCGCTTTAGGAAATAGCGGTAGTGTTAGTTTTCAATTTAAAAAAATGGGTGTGTTTAAATTGAAACTTGAAGGTCTTGATATGGACGAATTAGAATTGGAACTAATTGACCATGGCTTAGACGAATTAGGAGAAAGTACCGACGAAAATGATTTACCTATTTTAGTATTGCGTTGCGCATTTGCCGATTTTGGAAACTTACAAAAAGCAATGGAAGATAAAGGTCTCAGTCCTTTGAGTGCCGAGTTAGAATGGATTCCAACAACTACGGTTCCTGTAACAGACGAACAAGCCGAAGATATCAGCAAATTAATTGACCGCTTAGAACAAGACGAAGACGTTAATAAAGTATTCCATAATATGGGATAATACCTAACCAATAATAGTTACTCCACCCATTAATTTAAAAAAAGTTAATGGGTGTTTTTTTTATTCTTGCATCATTTCTCTAATCACCGAAATAATTTCTTCGGCATTTGGCTTGCTAAAATAATCGCCATCACTACCATATCCTGGACGGTTGGCTTTACCTGTAATGGTTCTAGGATTTACATCTAGCCATTGATAGCCAGCTTGTTTTTCCATCACCTGTGTATACATGTACGCCGAGGCTCCACCAGGAACATCTTCATCAATAAATACAATGCGATTGGTTTTCTTTAATGAGGCAACAATGCTTTGGTTAATATCAAAAGGTAATAAAGTTTGTACATCCACAACCTCACAACTAATACCAAATTTTTCTAACCGATCGGCTGCGTCTTGAATAATACGTAAAACAGAACCATAAGAAACAATGGTAATATCATTGCCCGTTCTAATAATTTCTGGCTCACCCAATGGCACAGTATAATCTAATAAATTAGCCGGCATTTTTTCTTTTAGTCGATAGCCATTCAAACACTCAATCACCACAGCCGGATCATTACTTTGCAATAAAGTATTATACATTCCAACTGCTTGCGCCATATTTCTTGGCACACAAACATACAAACCTCTGAGTGCATTAATAATCATACCTAGTGGCGATCCACTATGCCAAATTCCTTCTAACCGATGCCCCCTTGTTCTAATAATTAAAGGAATACTTTGTTGGCCCTTGGTTCTAAAATGCGTGGTAGCTACATCGTCACTCAATGGCTGTAATCCGTATAATAAATAGTCGAGGTATTGTATTTCGGCAATGGGTCTTAATCCGCGCAAAGACAATCCTATGGCTTGTCCTATAATGGTTAGCTCTCTAATACCTGTGTCTAAAATTCTATCTCCGCCGTGCTTGTCTTGCAATCCTGCAAAACCTTGGTTCACATCTCCAATATGTCCTACGTCTTCGCCAAAAGCAAATACGGTAGGATTGGCCGTAAATAGTGCATCGAAATATTTATTTAAAATTTCATACCCGTTTACAAGTGGCGCATCGAAAGCAATTAATGGATTGACCTGTGGCACTTTTAATGCAGACTTAGGACCTTCATTGTATAAATGACTATTATAATTTTGTAAGTTTTCTGCCAACAAATAATCGTAGTAAGATTTGATTTCATTGAAGGAAGGTGAGTGTGGCGCCAATTCAAGTGTTAATGCCAATGAGCGCATAACATCTCTATTAAGCGGCTCTTTATTAGCCAATAAATCTTCTGATAGTTTTCTGATTTGGTTATAAATATCCATATCATTCACAATCGTTGATTGCATTAATGATGCTGTATGCGTAACCGTTTCTTTAATAGGATGAATATATTTTTCCCAAGCAAGATTTTTTTGAGCTTTTACATGTTCTTTAGCTTCAGCCTCAATAAGTAATAATTCATCGTTTGAACCCAATGCATTTTCTATCACCCATTCGCGCATTTTTTTCAAACAATCCCAATCGCGCTCCCAGTCTAAACGTTCTTGACTTTTGTAACGCTCGTGGCTACCACTAGTTGAATGACCTTGCGGCTGTGTAACTTCTTCTACATGAAATAGCACGGGCACATGGGTTTCACGCACACGTTGCAAAGCAGATTCAAACACTTCACACATGCCTGCATAATCCCAAGCCTTTACTTTGTAAATATGAATACCATTGGTAAATTCTGTTTTTTCAAAACCCTTTAATGCATCTGAAATAGAGCCTTTGGTTGTTTGGAAATTTTTAGGCACTGAAATCCCATATCCATCGTCCCAAACAAATACAGCTAAAGGAACTTGCAACACGCCTGCCGCATTAATAGTTTCCCAAAAATGACCTTCGGTTGTAGCGGCATCACCAATGGTGCAAAAACAAATTTCATTTCCGTTATGACTAAGGGTATCTAATTTTTGTAATTCTTTTGATTGTCTAAAACATTTTGAAGCAAAAGCTAATCCTAAAGCTCTAGGCATTTGACCTGCTGTAGGCGCAATATCAGAAGACACATTTTTTCTATTCGCCAAGTCTAGCCAGTTGCCATTATCATCTACAAAACGTGTTGCAAAATGCGAACTCATTTGTCGGCCAAAACTGAAAGGATCATTTTTTGTATCTGCAAATAATTGCGAAAAATATTGTTGCACACTTGCAAGCCCTGTTGCAAACATGAAAGTTTGGTCTCTATAATAGCCACTCCTAAAATCACCGGGTTGAAAAAACTTAGCCATGGCCACTTGTGCCACTTCTTTCCCATCTCCAAAAATGCCAAATTTGGCTTTTCCAGACAATACCTCTCTTCGACCCAATAAGCTAGTTTCTCTGCTGATAACCGCAAAGCGATAATCGTCAAGCACTGCCTTACGAAAGCCTTCAAAAGAAAGCATGTCGGCTGTTTGTTCTAAAGGAGTGAATATATCCATACAACAAAATTAACACTACCAACTGAATTGAAATACAGAAATCAAGATCGGTTTAGCACTTATTTTTAACAAAATATCACGAAAACCCTTTTTTCTTGTGTTTTAACCCATTGTAAAGATAAAGTCTTAAAAAAAACATAATCTGATGCTTGGAAAAAATTAGTTTTAGTATCTTCACAAGTAAATATATAAAAATGAAAAAAATATTGGCAGTTTCATTGGCTTTTTTTGCTGTACTAAATGTATTTAGTCAAACTAGTTTAACGCCCACAGTAAAAGATGTTAATACCCAATTGGATATTAAGAATGCAGCTTATGATTTCGGTAAAATTAGTTTTGGTAAGCCTGTTGAATATGTTGTAGAAATGAAAAATATTGGCAAAGACACTTTAACCATTCTTTCTGCACAGCCTGGTTGTGGATGTACTACACCCAGTTTTGTACCCAACGAAAAATTCGGACCTAATCAGTCTGTAAAAATGACTATTCGCTTCAACGGCAGTGCAGTTGGAACTTTCACTAGATATGTTGATGTAAATTTCTCTGGTGGGCTAACTAAAAAATTAACCTTTAACGGAGAAGGCATTCAAGAAGCGGCTCCTGCTGCTCCTGCTGCCGCAACAACGACCCCAATTACTACTCAAAAAAGTCAAAACAAATAACCCATGAAAAAACTATTATTTATAGCAGCTCTTTTTGTAGCACAACACTGTTTTGCGCAAGCTCCCTCAGCAGATGTTCAATTTCCTACTCAAAACCACCAATTTGGAAAAGTTAAAAAGGGCGTACCTGTAACTTTTGTATTTAATTTTAAGAATGTTTCTGAAAAACCAGTGGTTATTGAGTTTGCAAATGCTGAGTGTGGTTGCACTACGCCAGAATACCCTAAAACACCCGTATCAAAAGGTCAGGCAGGAACTATTAAAGTAACTTATAACGCAGCAACAGAAGGTGTTTTCAAGAAAAATGTGAATGTAAAATTCGCTAATTCTACTCAACCCTATGTATTAACCATTGAAGGTGAAGTACTTCCAGAAAAACCAGCGGCAACTCCTCCAAAATAAATTCAATTAAATCAAGATATTTCAAGAGGTTGTTTCTTTTAATAGAAACAACCTCTTTTTTATTACTAGTGGCAGATTGGAAATTGTATCTATTTATTCATCTATTTTCTTTTTTATACCTGCTAGGCAATACTATCTTTGTAGTATGCTAACGATAAGTCAACGAGGCCAAGAAATGCCCTCCTCCCCAATCAGAAAACTGGTACCTTATGCAGAAGCCGCAAAAGCTAGGGGCACCAAAGTATACCATTTAAATATTGGGCAGCCCGATATTGAAACGCCAAAAATGGTGCTAGATGCTGTACGAAACAGTGATTTTAAAGTGCTGGAATACAGCCATAGTGCAGGAAACGAATCTTATCGACGAAAGCTAGTTAGCTACTATGCCTCAGTGGGCATACAGGTAAACCAACAACAAATTATTATTACAACAGGCGGTAGTGAAGCAATTCAGTTTGGTTTTTTAGCTTGCTTAGACGCAGGAGACGAAGTAATTATTCCTGAACCATTTTATGCCAACTACAACGGATTTGCTTTAGCTGCAGGTGTAACAGTGGTTCCTATAACATCTACAATTGAAACAGGGTTTGCACTTCCTCCCATTGCAGATTTTGAAGCCAAAATCACCCCACGAACAAAAGCAATTGTGATATGCAATCCTAATAATCCAACGGGTTATTTATATAGCAAAGAAGAAATGGAGCAATTGAAAGAGATCGTTTTAAAACATAAGCTCTTTTTGTTTTCAGACGAAGCTTATAGAGAATTTTGTTACGAAGGCACCCAAACTAGTGCCATGCACCTTACTGGAATTGACGACCATGTAATTATCATGGACACAATAAGTAAAAGATATAGCGCATGCGGCGGAAGAATTGGAGCATTTGTTTGCAAAAATCAAAAAGTGCTAGATGCGGTAATGAAATTTGCACAAGCCAGACTAAGTCCACCTAGTTTTGCGCAAATAGCTGGAGAAGCAGCCATTGATTTACCTGCTAATTATTTTGATACAACCAAAGCCGAATATAAATCTCGACGAGACCTAATTGTAAAAAGACTCAATGCAATGGACGGGGTATTTTGTCCAAACCCAGGAGGTGCATTTTATGCAATGGCAAAGTTACCAATTGATGATGCCGATGTATTTTGCCAATGGTTGCTAGAATCATTTAGCTACGAAGGTGCTACAGTAATGCTTGCTCCTGCAACTGGATTTTACGGCACACCGGGCTTAGGAAAAAAAGAAGTACGCCTAGCATACGTATTAAATTTAAATGATATAAATAAAGCAATGGATTGTTTAGAACATGCTTTAAAAGCCTATTCTAAATTATTTAAATGATTTTCAATGTTTTACAATTTTTGGGTTTATCGTAAATTATATTTAATTATTTTTTAATATGTTATAATTTTATATTTTTTATCATCTTTTACATAATAATTAAATAAATATATTAAATTATTAAAATAATAACTATGAATTAAAGATAAAGCCCCTATCTTTACAGTGTTAATAACAACAGCGCAAAACACAAAAAATTAGCTCAAAAGTTAAAAACACAGTACAAAAAAATAGAATAAAGACTTTTCTTATATGGCAAGCAATCGAAGACGACCCCTGTTTCTACAGGGGTCTTTTATTTCGGAGCAGTCTAAGTCGGTTTAAGTATCCGCTTCAAGTATCTAAAAAATGCTGCACCTAATTCCACTATTATAAAAGCCTTAAGCAAATTGGATATCTGTTTGATGAAGCTTTTTAGATTTTAAAGCACCTCTTATCTATTATCATTTACTAAGCTTTAACGTTAAAATATTTGACTATTGTTTTTAATGATTGAAAAGCAACGAATATTACTTTTATTTGTAAGACTAAATCCCTAATTAGTTAATCACTACTTCCTTTATACATGAGTCGATTATATTTATTCACTTTTTTTATTTGCATTTTAAATACCACACTTAGCGTTAATGGGCAAGAATATCATGCTATAAACGGTTCTCCTTATGCTGGGGCTGCAAGTATTTTTAATAATCCTGCATCGAGTGTTAATAGTATTTACAAATGGAGCTTAAATGTATTTTCATTTCAAACAACAGTTGCCACTAATAATTTAACACTACTCAACACATCACTTACAAAGCCTGGTAATGCTATTTTAAGTTTTGATGAAGGAAGCAATAGCCATTACGCACACCAAAATTTAGACCTTAATTTATTTTCATTGCAATATAAAATTGATGAAAAAAGAGCAATCAGCTTTGGTCTTAGAGGAAGGATGTATAATCATTTAAAAACTTCGCCAATAATAGGCAATGATACCATAACAAGTAATTTAAGTTTTTTAAAAGCAAATCGAACGACCCCTTTTATTGATGGATATTTAACTCATGCAGGATGGATTGAAACCAATTTAAATTATTCACAAGTATTGATTGAAACTAAAAATCAACGGTTAACTGGTGGCATTACAATAAATCTACTAAAAGGCATTTCTGGGGCATATGCCAAATTAAATAAATTAAGTGTTTCTGAATTTGTAAATGGTATTGACACTGGCTATACTTTGGTTAGAGGAGGATTCAATTATGCTTATTCAAATAATTATGATAATACGAATACAAGTTCAACGCAATTGGTAAAAGATTTTCTAAAAAATTCTTTATCTAGTTTAGGCCTTAGTTTGGGAATGGAATACAGCATCTATAACAATGATTTCAATGAGAGAGAATCCAATAACCCAATTAACTATTCTTGGAAATTTGGTTTAAGCATTATGGATTTAGGCCATAATACATTTAAACCAAGCGAATACGCTGGAAATTTTTATAGCCCTAAAGCTAATATTACAGATGCTGTTGTTGGAAATAAATTTAGTAATATTCCTGCCATAGATGCATTTAGAGATTCAATTAAATCAATTTTTCAAAATTACGATGCCATAACAAGCAATTATACCATAAGTACTCCCACTAGAATTATATTGAATGTAGATAAAAATTTAGGAAAGCATTTTGCAGTAAATACCGAGTTGAATATGAATTTATTTTCAACTGCTAACTATGCTAAACTACTTACAAGAGAATTAAATCTACTGACTGTAACACCAAGATGGGAAACGATTTTTTTAGGATACTATATGCCCATTCAATACAATACGCAAGGGAATCTATGGTTTGGAGCCGCTATAAAAATTGGACCTTTAACCATTGGCTTACATAATATTGGTTGGATGAAAAAAATTAGTAGCATAAATGGCGGAGGTTATATTCTTTTTAGCTTACATCCATTTAATACAAAAAAAGTAATTAGCAGATTTGATTGCCCTGAATAAAAAGACTATTGAATTTTGAGACTAGTGTTTTAAACGATACTTTTTTAACACTTTAGGACTATTGAAATATTTATTTAATTCATCTTCTGTCATGTTATTATTTAGACCCATTGGCACGTCAATCAATTGCAACTGAATTTGTTTTAATTCATCTTTTAATTGATTGGTTTTTTGCACAATGGCAGGATCTCTATCGGCAATTAAACTATTATCTGCTAATCTGTATTCTAACCTTTTAATGGAAGTTCTAACCATTGATGCTTGGTTTTGATCATATACCCTTTGTGGTGAAACGGCTTCTTTTACAGGTACTAATGATATGCCTACACTTGGCAATATTTTTCCTAACTGCTTTCCACTTTCTGTAGTAGATGTAGACATAATTGTGCCCGACAATGTAGTTGACGATGCCGTTATATCAAAAACAGTTCGAGTATCTTTTACTTTTTTAATACTTTTATCTAGTTGTAAAAAAGAATACTTTAATTCCAATATATATCTATTCAATACTTTCACTTGTGTTTGATATGCTTGGAGTGCTAACGGATAGTTTAATGCATCTTTAATAATTACTTTTACTAACGCAGTATCTCGAGATTGAAAACGTGTAGCCCCTACAAAATTGATGAGTACAATTTTTACTTTTCCAGAATCAGCTTCTTTTACAAAATCAAATCCAGGGCTCCAACTAAAATCGTCATCACAATGTCTTACAGGTGTTACATTCTTCAATGGCATATTTGAATAGTAAGTTATATTTTCAATAGGAAAACTGCCAGCTTCACATTGGACTTTAAAATTTAAAGTGTCTCCTTCTTCAATTGTTACCACAGGACTAACAGACAACTTTAATTTAGACGGAATAATTTCTGTGTTGTAAAACATTAAAATAAAACTTGTATCAATTTTTTCAGTAGGATGATCTGGTTTATTTACACCAAGTACAATTTTATATTCATAATCATATTTTAACTTACCAGATAAAAAAAAGGATTTTGACGCTTTAAAAGTTATACGACCATCATCCTTGTTTATTTGCATGCCTATTGGGGCATTGCGCAAATACCAAAAATAATTTCCTTGTTTATTAATTACTGGTTGATAATGTAATACAGAGTCTGCAGCAAGTGTAATATATGGCGAGAGATTACTCATCCTTAATAGCGTATCAATGGGCAATGCTGCGATTTCTGGAATTGTATCATGGACAACTAAAGGAACTGTGTCTGATTTAAGATTTACAGCATTAGTAGTATGACGTAACTGAATGCTTTCTGTATTATTTGCCAACAAATAATTAGGTAGCCCACAGACCATCAGTAACGCTAAAAACTTAACCATAGATCGCGTTTTATTAGAAAATTGAAAAACTTAGAAATACAAAAAAATCAAGTGTAATTTACAGACTAATCCGTTATAGTTTAAAAGTACTTGGCATTTTTAAATACAAGGATTTTGATTCAACCGTTGAATTAAATAGCATATTTATGCAATAACTTGTTTAAATTGATCACATTATCCACTCTATATGAATACAGAATATTGGTATGTTTTTTTTGCTTGTGTGGCAGTAGATGTAGTGCCTTTGCCATTACCACCAGCGTTTGTTGTTATGGTTTACTTACAAATTCATTACCATTTAAATGTATGGATGGTAATAAGTATTGGTGTTGCGGGATCTGTTTTAGGGAGGTATATTTTAACATTATATATTCCTAAAATTGCGCACAGACTTTTTAATCCTGCCAAAAATGAAGATGTACAATTTTTAGGAAGGAAACTAAAAGAAAAAGGCTGGAAAAGCCAACTAGCAATTCTCACATACTCTTTACTACCACTACCAACCACTCCCTTATTTATAGCTGGCGGTATGGCTAAGATGAAACCCTATTTAATTATTCCAGCATTCATGATTGGCAAATTCACTAGCGACGCTGTTGCAGTATTTATGGGTAAATACGCCGCAGAAAATACATCTAGTGTTATAGACGGAATCATTTCTGTAAAATCTGCAATAGGACTAGTATTCGGTATACTACTATTATTTGCTTTCTTATTCATTGACTGGCGGTCATGGCTACAAGAAAAGAAATTCCGAATCAACTTAAAAATCTGGAAATAATTTTACTTTTTATTTTTTTTAGCTCTATCAAACATAGAAACAATTGTTACCGGTGCTCCATTGTTCTTTTTGCTTTCATCTGCCGCTTCCATAAATGCCACAATTTCTAGTGTATCTTTTTTATTAACTGGCGGTATTCCTGTTTGAAAGAACTCGACAATCTTTAATAGCAAGGGATTATAGCCAACATGTGGACCAACGGGGGTATTCATTTTTTCTCCAAAAACGGTTCCACCATAATCTTGTTTGCCATTTTGTAATCCACGGAAAGTACCAATTCTATTATCATCCCAAACACCAATCACAACATCATTTTCTGGTGTACTAACTCTTGTTACTTGTTTGCAACCAGTTCCCATTAGCGTAAATAATATTTCAACCCCATGAATACCATACCAAAATAAGTCGGGATGCGTTTTTTCAATTTTTAAAGGACTATAAGCATCTGCAGCCAAAACCTTTCCTAATTTGTTTCCTAAAATTGCCTCTTGTACTGTAGGTGCATAACGCAAAGAAGAAGTTGAAAACACGGGTGATTTATATTTTTCAGCAGCCTCAAAAATTGCAATAGCATCCACTAAAGAAGCAGTAATTGGTTTGTCAATAAACATGGGCTTTCTTGCTTTAAATACTTGCAAGGCTTGTTCTAAATGCAGTCTACCATCATTAGTTTCTAATAAAACAAAATCTACTTTTTCTAACAAAGCAGCAATTGAGTCTACAATTTCTACACCTAATTTTACTACATCTGCAGTATATCCTGGCACACGTTCTACACTTGATTGAATGTCAAGACTACCTTTGGGATAAGCCGCAACAATTTTAAAACCGCCATATTCAGGACCCGCATCACTAGCATTCAAAGCTTTTGCAAATGCAACGCAATGTGACGTATCAAGTCCTATAATTCCAATACTTTTTTTTCCTTCAAATTTAAAATTTGCTTTTGCCGAAAATGGCAATAGGCTATCTGTTAATGCAATCCCTAAACCGGCTAGTGTAGCTTTTTTTATAAAATTTCTGCGTGGCGAAGATGGAAACATAATAGTTGATTTTTAATTTTATCAGTAAATTTAATTTCTATAATAAGTGTAATTTTCTTTGGTAATAATATCAATTGGCATAAAATATTTTTTCTCTACCGGAATTGCAAAAGCCAAGTGTTGGTATAATGCCATAACGCCTCTATATGCTTGTTCTTGTGGCTTCTGACAAATTAAAAAATCAATTACCCCCGACTTTAAATAATCAATATTTTTTTGCAAGAAGTCGAAGCCAATTAATACTATTTTTTTCTTTGATTGCTCTAAAAAGCGCGCCACATCAGAAACTCTTGAATTGGTAATAAAAAAAACTTTAATATCATCATCGTCTTTTAGCGCTTTTGAAAGTGAACGTTGAATAGATTGGTAGTCTGTATTTCTTACATCAATTTGTAAAATAGGATTTCGTAATTTATTGTTTATAAAATAGGCCCGAAATCCTTCAGACTTCTTTAACAAGTGGTGATGCGTATCAATTTCTTTTGAAATATTTACTACTAAAATTTTATCGGTTTGCTTTGTGAGATAACTAATTAAATTGGCTCCCAAATAGCCGCTATGATACAGATTTGGACCCATATAACTCAAACTACCACTATTCGGTAAATCAGAATCAATTAAAACATAAGGGATATTTTGACTCTTGCATTTTTCTGAAAAAGTAATAGACTCATTGGTAAAAGATGGTGCAAATAAAATACCGTCTGGATTAGACTTTAAAATAATTTTCGATTGCTTAACAAATGACTCTTTTAAATTTTGATCAAAAAAATAAATTTCAATATTTACACCAAACTGATTCAATTCTGAATTGGCTTGTTCAATTCCTTTTAAAGGCGCTTCCCAGAAACTTGTTTCGTCTGAACCTTTTGGAATAAGGGTAGCAAGTTTAAATATTTTTCTTGATGCCAGCCTTTGTGCTAATAAATTCGGCTGATAATTTAATTCAAGAATTATTTTATTAATCTTTTCTTTTGTTTTTTCAGATACCCCCACCCTATTGTGTATGACCCTATCAACAGTAGCTATAGACACATTAGCCCTCCTAGCTATTTCTTTTACCCCAGTAAGTTCGGCACTGACTTTTTTGCTCATGCTATCGTTTTGATGTGGCTAAAATTAGGCA
>Ga0304728_1002171_pt1 | contig 12858 bp, 11 predicted proteins | sample C_130625_MF_Meta_FD_190476 | JGI IMG/M metagenome (GOLD analysis project Ga0304728, IMG submission 190476) | Freshwater microbial communities from Lake Croche, Canada to study carbon cycling - C_130625_MF_MetaG (v2) (version 2) | ecosystem: Environmental > Aquatic > Freshwater > Lake | place... | reverse complement strand
GCCTGGTGGTGCTGCCCCAGGCGCTGCGGGTGATCATTCCGCCCATGACCAACCAGTATCTGAACCTGACCAAGAATTCCTCGCTGGCCGTGGCCATTGGCTACCCGGACGTGGTCTCGATTGCCAACACCGCCATCAACCAGACCGGGCGGGCGGTGGAGTGCATTGCGCTGATCATGGTGGTCTATCTCAGCACCTCGCTGATCACCTCACTGTTCATGAATTGGTATAACGCCCGCGTGGCGATCCAAGAGCGTTAAGAACGGCCAGCCCCATGTCCACCTTTACCGCCATCGCCCCGCGTCCTGCCCCCAATGCCACCACCGGCCCTCTGGCTTGGTGCAAGGCCAATTTATTCCACGACTGGAAGACCACCTTGGGCACCGTGCTCATCGGTGTGGTCTTGCTGTCCTTGCTGCCGCGCCTGTTTGCCTGGACGCTGACCGACGCCATCTGGAACGGCGGCTATGAAGCCTGCCACGCCGGCAACGGCGCCTGCTGGGCCGTGGTGCGCGAGAAGTTCCGCTTTATTTTGATGGGCCGTTATCCGCACGAGGAGCACTGGCGCGCCTTGGTGTGCACGCTGATGCTGCTGGCCCTGATCGTGGCCAGCTGCACCCGCGCTTGCTGGCGGCCCTGGCTGGCTGGCTTGTGGGTGGGCGTGTTGGTCGCCTACCTGGCCTTGATGCGCGGCGGCTTTGCCGGGCTGCGCTATGTGGAGACCGACTTGTGGAGCGGACTGCCATTGACCATTTTGCTGGCCTCTTTGTCCATGGCCATGGCCTTTCCGATTGCGGTGGGTATTGCGCTGGGGCGGCGCTCGGGCATGCCGGCCATTCGCAGTCTGTGCACCGTGTACGTAGAGCTGATCCGGGGGGTGCCGCTGATTTCGGTGCTGTTTATGGCCTCGTTTATGTTCCCGCTGCTGATGCCCCAGGGCTTCAATATCGATGTGCTGATCCGGGTGCTGGCGGGCATCACCTTGTTCGCAGCGGCCTACATGGCCGAAGTGATTCGCGGCGGTTTGCAGGCCATTCCCAAAGGACAGGTCGAGGCGGCGGCGACGCTGGGCCTGTCGTACTGGCAAACCCAGCGCATGATTGTGCTGCCCCAGGCTCTGGCCATGGTGGTGCCGGGCATCATGAATAACTTTATTTCCACCTTCAAAGATACCTCTTTGGTGGCCATCGTCAGCCTGTACGAGCTGACCGGCGCCATGGGCATGGCCATGAACTCCGATGCCAATTGGCGCCCGTTTCGCATCGAGGGCTATCTGTTTATCGCCCTGATTTACTTTGTGTTTTGTTTCTCCATGTCGCGCTACAGCCAGTGGATTGAGGCGCAGGTCAACAAAAGCCGCCAGCGTTAAGGAAAGCCATGTCCCAACCGATCATCGAATTTGCCAAAGTCAACAAGTGGTACGGCAACAGTTTTCATGTGCTGCGCGACATCGACCTGCAGGTGCGTGCAGGCGAGCGCATCGTGGTGTGCGGCCCCTCGGGCTCGGGCAAGTCCACGCTGATTCGCTGCATCAACCGCCTCGAAGAACACCAGCAAGGCCGCCTCACGGTGGACGGCGTGGAGATTACCGACGACCTCAAAGCCATCGACGATGTGCGCAAAAAAGTGGGCATGGTGTTCCAGCAGTTCAACCTTTTTCCGCACCTGACGGTACTGGAAAACCTCACGCTCTCGCCCATGTGGGTGGGCAAGCTGCCCAAAAAAGAGGCCGAGGAACGCGCCATGGAGCAATTGCAGCGGGTGCGCATTGCCGAGCAGGCGCACAAATACCCCTTGCAACTGAGCGGCGGACAGCAGCAGCGCGTGGCCATTGCCCGCGCTTTGTGCCTGACGCCCAAAATCATGCTGTTTGACGAGCCCACCTCGGCGCTGGATCCGGAAATGATCAAAGAGGTGCTTGATGTCATGATCGAGATGGCCGAGCAAGGCATCACCATGGTCTGCGTCACCCATGAGATGGGCTTTGCCAAGGCGGTGGCCAACCGGGTGATCTTTATAGACGAGGGCCAGATCGTCGAGCAAAACAACCCGCACGATTTTTTCAACCATCCGCAAAACGAGCGCAGCCGCGACTTCCTGTCCAAAATACTAGGCCATTGATTTGAACCATATCCCCCAGGTGCACGAACTCGCAGCTTTGCCTTCCAGCCCGCCCCATGTCACCCAAAGCGAATTTCGCCAGGCCCTCGCCCAATTTGCCACCGGCGTGACGGTGGTGACGGCCTGCGGCCCCGACGGCGCCGTGGTCGGCCTGACCGCCAACTCCTTTAACTCGGTTTCTTTAGAGCCACCGCTGGTGCTGTGGAGCCTGGCGCTGCGCTCGGCCTCGATGCAGGTGCTGCGCAGCTGCAGCCACTACGCCATCAATGTGCTGGGCGCAGAGCACGAGGCGCTGGCCCGCCAATTCGCCTCCAAAGACGTCGACCGCTTCGCCGGCGTGGCCTGGCACAGCGGCCTGGCTGGCGCGCCGCTGATTGCAGGGGCCATTGCCCGCTTTGAATGCCGCAACCGCAGCCGCTACGCCGAAGGCGACCACTTGATCTTTGTCGGCGAAGTGGAACGCTGCAGCCACCTTAGCGGCGCCACGCCCTTGGTGTACCAAGCCAGCCGATTTTTCACTGGCGCTTTGCGATAAAGACCCCGGCCACTTCCATGCAACGCAAAGACCATTTGGATGCGTTTGCCATCGGGCTCTTGATCGCCTGCTGCGCGTTTTGGGGGTTTCAGCAAGTGCTCGTGAAGGCGACGCTGGCCGATTTACCACCCGTGTTTCAGGCCGGGGTGCGCTTTGCGGGGACCACCGTGGTGCTGTGGTTGTGGTGCCGCTGGCGCGGTATCGCGCTGTGGGCGCATGACGGCAGCTTGCGCCCGGGCTTGCTGGCCGGTTTTTTGTTTTCCATGGAGTTTTTCTGTCTGTTTAGCGGTCTGCAATTTAGCGCGGCTTCGCGCTTAACGGTGTTTTTGTACACCGCACCCTTGTGGGCGGCGCTGGTGCTGCACTGGTTTGTGCCCTCGGAGCGCTTGCGCACGGTGCAGTGGATTGGTTTGGTCTTTGCCTTTGGCGCCGTAGCCTTTACCCTGCGCGACGGTTTTGTCGGCGGGCAAACGCCCATGCAGCACTGGGGCGATTGGCTGGGCATCGGCGGGGGTATCGCCTGGGCGCTGACCACGGTGGTGATCCGCACCACGGTGCTCTCGCAGGTGGGCGCCGAGAAAATGCTGTTTTACCAAGTAGCCAGCAGCGCACTGGTGTTGCCGGTACTCTCTTACGCGCTGGGCGAGCACTGGTCCTGGCCCTGGGAATTTAGCCGTTTTGCGCTGGGCTCGCTGGCGCTTCAAACCGTGGTGGGTGCCTTTGCCAGCTATCTGTCTTGGATGTGGCTGCTCAGCCGCTATCCGGCCAACAAGATTGGCGCTTTTGCGTTTTCCACGCCGCTTTTTGCGCTATTTTTTGGCGCTTTGTGGCTGGGCGAGCAGATCACGCTCTCGCTCCTGGGTGCTTTGGCCATGGTGGGCGTGGGCATCTCGCTGGTCAACCGGCGCAAACCCGCAGTGCAGCCAGCATCACAAACCGACTAGCAATTCCTGGCAACCCGTGCCGGCCAGCACCTGGTCCACCGCAGCGCGGGGGGCGGGGCCCAGGGCACGGTAATCGCGACGCAGCCAGCCCAGGCATTTGGCCTGGTAGGCAAAGCTTTGCTGCACCCAGGGCTGGCCGTCCACCACCGCATGGACCTCGCCCTGCCCCGCCGCCAGCGCCTGGGCGTTGGCCAGCATCACGGGAACATAGAGCCGGCCCACCTCTGCCAAGAGGGTGCGCAAACTGGCGGGGAACGCATCTAGCGTTTGCCATTGGTCGGCCTGCGGCTCTAAGCCAGAGAGGTCGTCCATCAGCGCCACCCAGGCACATACACGCGGCGCATGCGCCGTGGCCAGGGCTGTCGGCGTTGGGTCGAACAGGGCCAATTGGGTGAGCTGGCCGTACATGGCAAAGTCGCAACTGCCGGGGCGCGCGCCCATCAAGAAAGCATGGTGGCGCAGATGTTCTTCCAAGGCCTGCAGCACGCGCAGGTAACCCGCCTCTATCACCGGGCCAGTCATGGGGTTGGAGCCAACATAGCGCAAGCGCGGGATCTGGCGCTCAGCAATGATCTTAGCAATGTGGCCCAGCGTGGCCTCGTCCTTGGGCCCCTCGTGCCAACCGGCAAGAACACGCCCGGCCTTGTCAATATCGGCAGCATAGGTCCAGCGGTAATGGAACATGGCTTTGGTCAGCCATTCATCTGCAAAGTCCTCGAGCAAGGCGTCGATAAAGGCCAGCGCGGGGTCGGCCGGTACCACGCTTCGCCCCTCGTAGGCGGCCTCGAATCGCCGGATCAAGGGTGTTGAGTCGGTAACCGCCTGGACCTCGCCGTCGGCACCCTCAAGGTAGAAAGTGGGTAACAGCGGCGGCTTGGCCACCGGCATGCCTGGTATGCCCATGGCCGAGGGGTATAAGCGGTAAGCAATGCGCCGGTAGCGCAGCACCGCCAGCATTTTTCGCGTGTAGGGAGAGCCCGGGACGCCGTGTAAAAGCAGAGAGGACTTGTCCATAGTGGGCGCTATTTTCCATCGAAAAATGCCGATTTGCCATTGTTTATCATAAATTAATTAATTTAATTCGTGAAAATTGACAAAATCACATTCAGTGAGTCAACAGACTTGCCAAACTCATCAAATGAATGAGTGAGGCCACCAAGGCCAGCACCAACGCCACCCACACACGCGGTCGCAGCGCAAAACTGGCCATCACATGGGTGGGGAAGGAAAAAGTGGCATCTATGCCCGCCGCCTTGAAAGGGTGGACTTGCGCCAACTGCGGGTCGCGCGCCAAGCGGATCAGATCGCGGCGGCTGCGGTAGCGCATGGCGCCCACGATATGCCAGCCCGGATCGGACACCGTATTCCAGGAATCCACATAGCCGCCGACTTTGCGCATCACATGCATCGGATGGCCACCATAGAAGAACAGCAGCTTGACAAAGCGCCGCCCGTATTCCTGCATCAGCGCCAGGCCCTCGGTAGGTTCACCGGTAAATGGATGCGGCACCTGCCCCGGATGGACACGCACCAGATTGCTCATAATGAATTCTTTGCCGTCATCGGCCTCCAAAAAAGCGCGAATCACGGCACGTTCGGTTGTTGCATGGACGTGGCCAGCGTCGGATGTGGCAAAGAACGCATCGATCTCAGCGGCGGTCAAAGGGCCGCGCCAGTTGTCGTACCAGGCGCGAAAGAGCAGATAAACCGCCAGCGCCACGGGCCAGGCCCACCACGCGCCGATCACAGGGCCGCTCCTGCCATCGCGCAAGGTAGGTGGAGGTGTTTTACAGGCTGCGCCGGCGATGGCGACAAAACCAAATGGCAAAGTGTTGCGTGTGTTTGCATGGGTAGCTCCAAGTTAATTGACACTTTAACTGCCATTTAATTTGTCTGTCAATAAGCTGGACAGTCTCATTTCTATTTTTCTAGCGGTCGCCAAAGCGACGCGACGCCATCCAATTGAAGTGAATAAATATAATAATTTGAAGAATTCACGCAAACCATGCATCGCACTGGAATGTTTGCACTGGTTTAAAAATACTAAGCCGCAAAAGGCGGTCATCAAAATGCATTTGTTGGAACAATTCTCGTCCTTGGACAAGAATGAGAAAGTCATTTCGGCCATCCAAGGCTGGCATGGACGGGCGGCGCTCTTTGTACTTTGCGTCTTGTTATTCAGTGTGGAAAGCGCCGACTTGTTCAAGGCCGTGCTGCTTTTGGGCTTGGCGTTTTCCTTTGCCTATATTCCTCGGCACCAGGACCTGGTTCTGCTGGTATTTACCCAGGCCCTGGGCGTATACCGTATCGTGAATTCATCCAATTATTTCAATAATGACGTGGAAAAGGTTATGGCGCAGGAACATGTCAGCAGCGCAGCGGCCTGGGAAATTTCACTATTCACCTATGTTGTTTTTATAGTGTTGGCTTGGTTGGCGCTGGTTTATGTGCGCCGCAATCCCCAGACTTTGGCCGCGCGCCGGCCGATCTGGGTGTTGCTCGGAATCGCCTTTGCATTATTGATTGCTTCCAGCGGCGGCCTTCTCCACGGTATGGCGCGGGTACTGGTGTGGTCATTTTTGGTAACCTATTGCGCCTACATCTGGTTTTTGGCCTTCGCCCTGCTGGACCAAAGCGCCAAAGCGCGCAGCCCCGACACCGAGCAGCTGGGTATGTTGCACCCCTTTTGGGGCTCCACCACCCTGCCCTATGGAAAAGGGGCGGCCCTGCTGCGCAAAACCCGCGCCACCACTCCCGAAGCTTTGGCGGTGACGCAAATCAAGGGCCTGAAATTGCTGGTCTGGGCTATTTGCCTGTATGGCTTGGATACGGTGCTAAGTTACTTTTTTGAAATCGTGCTCCAAGTGCACAGCGTAGAAAACGAAATTAGCGCCTACCTGGCCCAGCACCCGTCCACACGCCCTCAATTAATTTTGTCTTTGCTGTGGTCGCAATTTGATTTTGCGCTGTGGTTTGGCCTGTGGGGCCATATGGTGATCGCGACAGCGCGCCTGGCCGGGATTCGATTGCCGCGCAGCACCTGGCGACCGCTGGAGGCGCGCACCATGATGGATTATTTCAACCGTATCTTGTATTACTTCAAAGAACTGATGGTGGATTTATTTTTCACGCCCAGTTTTTTGCGCTATTTCAAAAAACATCCGCGCCTGCGCATGTTCTTTGCTACCTTTATGGCGGCAGGCGTGGGCAATATGATTTACCACTTTTTGCGCGATATTGACCTGGCCGCTGAGATGGGTCTTGTCGAGTTATTCAGCAGTTTTAGCAGCTATGCCTTCTATAGCGTGGTCCTAGCCTGTGCTATTGGTATTTCGCAATTACGTATCAGCGCCGGTCACAGGCCGTCCGATACGGTGCCGGGGCGCATGACGGCCTTTGTGCTGATTTGGGGGTTTGTCAGCCTGCTGCAAATATTCGGCGATGAAACCCGCAGCCACACCTTGGCCGAACGCCTGCAATTTTTGCTTTATCTTTTCGGAATAACCGTATGAATACCGCGCTGCATCAACGCCTTCGCCCTTATTTACAAGAGTTGCTGACCCAAAATATGGATTTCCAGGATTTTTCGGACACTGACTCATTATTTTTAAGTGGCCGTATTGATTCTTTTTCTTTAATGCAACTGGTGATGCACCTTGAAGAGAACTACCAGATTGATTTTTCAGCCGTACATTTTGAGGCGCCCTTGCTCGACACGGTAGCCGATATTGCCGCATTTGTGCGGGAGCACGGCCCCAGCGCGGTGCAATAAGCGCTGCAAGAGGCTTAGCGGGCCGGCTGGCGCGCCATATCCATTAAGGCGCGCCTGTCCACCTTACCGCTAACCGCATAAGGCAATTGGGCCAAAGTCACAAAGCGCTTGGGAAAGAATATAGCGTCCAGGCTTTGGGCGCTGGCCTTTTTTAGGCTGGCCAAGTCCTGCGCCGATAACTCGCCCGTCGTGAAACCAACCAATTCTTTCACTTGGCCTTGCGCATCCTTGACGGCCACCACCACGACGTCGTTCAAGGCAGGCCAGCGTGCCAGCGCAACTTCGATTTCGCCGATTTCCACCCGCCTGCCCGCCACTTTGATCTGGTTGTCCAGGCGGCCTAGGCATTGGATCTCCCCGTGCGCGTTCACAAAGCCCAGATCCCCCGACTGATACCAAGTGGCCCCGCTGGGGTCCCAATCGAACTGCACAAAGGCCGCCTGCGTCTTTTCGGGATCGTCCAAATAGCCCTGCGAGAGCTGCGGCCCCTTGAACACAATCTGCCCCGTCGCGCCCGGGGCGAGCGGCTGACCTGCGCTATCGATGATTTGGATTTCCATACCCGGAAAGGCCCTGCCTATAGGCACGATGTCCTGCGCAAAGTCCAGGTTTGCCTGGCTGGGCAAATAGACGTGGCGCGCCACGTCAATCGTGGCCTCGGTCGGGCCGTAATGGTTTTCCACGGTACTGGCCGGGGCGGCTAATTGCCATGCCTGCGCCATGCGCTGGGGCAAAGGCTCGCCCGCAAAACGACTGATGCGCAAGGTCGGGAAACTGCCCTCCTTGAGCATGCCCAGTTTGTGCATCAAGGTGCCGATCGAGGGCACCGAGCTCCACACTTGCAAGTCGCTGCGGCGGATGAAATGCGCCGGCGCGATCAGTTCGGCCTGTGGCACCACGCACAACTCGCCGCCCAGCGACCAGGTGGTGAACAGGTCGGACACTGAAGGATCAAAAGAAAAATCATGGAACTGCGAGGCGCGAAAGCCCGGCTCCAAAGACCACAGGCTATGCATGGCGCGCAAATACGCCAACACATTGCCATGGCTCACTTTCACCCCTTTGGGCGTGCCCGACGAGCCGGAGGTGAACAAGATGTACGCCAACGCGTGCGGCTCGCAAGCCACGGGTTGGTTCACTAGGCCAGCGCCCTGCACCTGCCCGGTTTGCCAAGCGCCCCCTGCAAGGCAATAGCTGTGCGGCGCAATACCAGCCTGCACTAGCGGCGCGTCCTCTGCAGCCTGTAACTGCGCCTGCATTTGGCGCAAATCATCCTCGTCACCGACCAAGAAGCGGATGCCTGCGGCGCGCATCAGCGCAATAGTTTTTTCCGGGGGCGCGCTGGGTTTGAGTGGAACATAGTGGCAGCCGGCATACACAATTCCCAGCACGCCGACATAGCTGCCCAGCTTGCGCTGGCCCACAATGCCGACGGCCTCGGAGCGGGCGCCCACGTGCTGCAGGCTCGCGGCGATGCCCAAGGCGCTGTGCGTCAGCGCTGCGTAGCGCGTACGCTCTTGCCCGATGTGCAGCGCAAACCGCTCAGCATGGCGGCTTGCTGCCGCAAATAACAGCGCTCCCAGGCCCATGAATGCCCGCAGGATTTACTTCAACGCTTTGTAACGCATGCGCTTGGGCTTAGCGCCCTCTTCGCCCAGGCGCTTTTTCTTGTCGGCTTCGTATTCCTGGTAGTTGCCGCTGTAGAACACCCACTGGCTATCGCCCTCGCAGGCCAGGATGTGGGTGGCGATACGGTCCAGAAACCAGCGGTCATGGCTGATCACCATCAACGTGCCAGCAAACTCTAAAAGCGCGTCTTCCAGAGCGCGCAAGGTTTCCACGTCCAGGTCATTGGACGGCTCGTCCAGCATCAGCACATTGCCGCCCGCGATCAGCGTTTTGGCCAGATGCAAGCGTCCGCGCTCACCGCCCGAGAGCATGCCGACTTTCTTTTGCTGGTCGGCGCCGTTGAAGTTAAAGCGGCCGCAGTAAGCGCGGCTGGCCATCTGGAATTTACCGACGTTCAAAATATCCAAACCGCCCGATACGTCTTCCCACACGGTTTTGTCGTTGGCCAATTCGTCGCGGTGCTGATCGACAAAGGCCATCTTCACGGTCTGGCCAATCTTCACCTCGCCCGAGTCGGCTTTTTCGCGTCCAGCGATCATTTTGAAGAGCGTCGATTTACCCGCGCCGTTGGGGCCAATGATGCCCACGATAGCGCCGGGTGGCACTTTAAAGCTCAGGTTGTCAATCAGCACGCGGTCACCGAAGGACTTGGTGACGTTCACAAACTCGATCACTTCTTGGCCCAGGCGATCAGCCACGGGGATGAAGATTTCGTTGGTCTCGTTGCGCTTTTGGTATTCAAAGTCGCTCAGTTCTTCAAAGCGGGCCAGACGCGCTTTGCTCTTGGCCTGGCGCGCTTTGGGGTTTTGGCGGGACCATTCCAGCTCTTTCTTCAAAGCCTTGGCGCGCGCTTCCTCGCCTTTTTGCTCGGCTTCCAGGCGGGCCTGCTTTTGGCTCAGCCAGTCGCTGTAATTGCCTTTGTAGGGAATGCCCGAGCCACGGTCCAGCTCCAAAATCCATTCGGCCGCGTTGTCCAAAAAGTAGCGGTCATGGGTAATCGCCACCACGGTGCCGGGGTAGCGTTGCAAAAACTGCTCTAGCCAGTCCACCGATTCGGCGTCCAAGTGGTTGGTCGGCTCGTCCAGCAGCAGCATGTCGGGCTTGGACAGCAGCAAACGGCACAAGGCGACGCGGCGCTTTTCGCCCCCGGAAAGTACACCGATATTGGCCTCCCAAGGCGGCAGGCGCAGCGCGTCGGCAGCGATCTCCAATTGGTGTTCGGAATCGGTGCCCGCGGTGGCAATGATGGCCTCCAACTCGGCCTGCTCGGCGGCCAGGGCGTCAAAGTCGGCGTTTTCTTCGCCGTAGGCGGTATAGACCTCTTCTAGGCGGGCCTTGGCGGACATCACCTTGCCCATGCCCGCTTCCACGCTTTCGCGCACGGTTTGGGTCGGGTCTAGCTGCGGCTCTTGCGGCAGGTAGCCGATGTTCAGGCCAGCCATGGGAATGGCCTCGCCCTCAATCTCCTTGTCAATGCCGGCCATGATTTTGAGCAGCGTGGACTTGCCCGACCCATTAGTGCCCAGCACGCCGATCTTGGCGCCGGGGAAAAAGCTAAGCGAAATGTCTTTAAGAATATGACGCTTGGGCGGCACGATCTTGCCGACGCGGTTCATGGAGAAAACGTATTGGGCCATTGCGGTAGGTGTCTGTCAGAGCGGTGGGTAAAGGGCCTATTATCGACTGCGCCGCCCAACGTGCGACAATGCACCGTCTGCGGAGCTTCAGTTACCCGCAGAGCCAGCACCTTGCTGGGGACCGCTCCAAGCACAGCGGCCCGCCTTTTAAACCTGCCTGCCTTTGACTGACCGCACACCACTTTCCGTGCGGAACGGCCGGTATGTATGCACCCTTGGGTGCTTCTTTATGAACTTCGACGAATTGAATCTGGCTCCGGCCATCCTCAAAGCCGTGCGCGAGCAAGGCTACGAAACCCCCACGGCCATTCAGGCCCAGGCCATTCCCCTGGTGCTGGCCGGCCAGGACCTCTTGGGCGGCGCCCAAACCGGCACCGGCAAAACGGCGGCCTTTACCCTGCCCATCCTGCAACGCCTGTCCACCACCGAGGCGGCAAGCAACAAATTTGGCGGCACTGGCATCCGCGCCCTGATCCTGACGCCCACGCGCGAGCTGGCCGCGCAGATTGAAGAATCCATCCGTACCTACGGCAAATACCTGGAGCTGACGAGCACCGTGATCTTTGGCGGTGTGGGCATGAACCCGCAAATTGCCAAGCTCAAGCGCGGCGTGGACCTGCTGGTGGCCACCCCCGGCCGCCTGCTGGACCTGCACCAGCAAGGCATGCTGGACCTGGGCCAGGTGCAAATCCTGGTCCTAGACGAGGCCGACCGCATGCTGGACATGGGCTTTATCCACGATGTGAAAAAAGTGCTGGCCCTGGTGCCGCGCGACAAGCAAAGCCTGCTGTTTTCGGCCACCTTCAGCGACGAGATCCGCGACCTGGCCGCCACGCTGCTCAAAAACCCACAAAGCGTGCAAGTCACTCCGCGCAACACCACGGTGCAGCGCATCAACCAGATCATTCACCCGGTGGGGCGCGGCAAGAAAAAAGCCTTGCTGGCGCACATCATCAACAGCCAAAACTGGAGCCAGGTGCTGGTATTTACCCGCACCAAATTTGGCGCCAACAACGTGGCTGAATACCTCGAGAAAAACGGCGTCAGCGCCATGGCCCTGCACGGCAACAAAAGCCAGGCCGCCCGCACGCAAGCGCTGGCCGGCTTTAAAAGCGGCGATGTGCGCGCCCTGGTCGCCACCGACATTGCCGCACGCGGGATCGATATCGATGACCTGCCGCACGTGGTGAACTACGAGATACCCAATGTCAGTGAAGACTATGTGCACCGCATCGGCCGCACCGGCCGCGCTGGCGCAGACGGCACCGCCGTCAACCTGGTCTGCATGGACGAAGAAGGCTTTATGCAGGACATCGAGCGCTTTACCAAGCAAAACATCGAAGTGCAGGTGATTGCTGGCTTTGAGCCCGAAGCCGGCGAGCGTGCCGAACCCATCGCCATGGGCCGCCAGACCATCTGGGGCGGCGCAGGCAAATCGCCCAGCCGCGATGTGATGCAGGCCGCCGCCAAAGCAGCCCGCACCGAAATGCTGCAGCGCGTGCGCGAAAAGAAAGGCGCCGCCGGCCCCGGCGGACCCGGCGGACCCGGCAATGGCCCGCGCGGTCCCTCCGCAGGACGCGGCCCCCGCCCTAATGGTGGCGGCGGCAATGGTGGCAATGGCCCAGGGCGCCAAGGCGCCAACCGCAATGGCCCGAATCGCCCCCCGCGTGACCCCGGTTTTCCCCGCGACGCTGGCTTCCCACGGGACGACGACGGTCCCATGGCCCACGAAGACCAGCCCCCACGCTCGCATGACGCACGCGCCCACGAGGGGCGCGGGCGTATCGGCGGCAACCCGACCATGAAAAACTTCCCCAGCGAGCCGCGCGTGCCCCGTGCACCGGGCGGCCAGCCTGACCCCATGCGTACCAGCGTGGACATGATGGCCGATCGCGGCGCACGCCGTGGTGGCGGTGGCGGCTACCAGGGCAAACGCCCCGCCGGTGGCGGCGGTGGTGGTGGGTATGGCGGCGGCGGTGGCGGCTTTGGGGGCGGACGCGGTCGCGGCGGCCCCGGTGGCGGCAACCGCGGTCCGGCGCGCTAAGCATTCCAAGCCTGTATGCATGGCAGCATGCATACAGATCGGCCTCGCAGCAGCGATCCAAAATAGCGCGGAGAGGGCCTGATGTGCAATACAGTACGGTGATCCGAGCTCTCTGTACTTCGGCAGAAGGAACCCCCACGCTATGAACCACCCCAAAGCAGAAATATCAGCCGCAG
>Ga0304728_1002164_pt1 | contig 12888 bp, 16 predicted proteins | sample C_130625_MF_Meta_FD_190476 | JGI IMG/M metagenome (GOLD analysis project Ga0304728, IMG submission 190476) | Freshwater microbial communities from Lake Croche, Canada to study carbon cycling - C_130625_MF_MetaG (v2) (version 2) | ecosystem: Environmental > Aquatic > Freshwater > Lake | place... | reverse complement strand
GCGCACCTTGCTGGTGCTTACAAAAACTCAACACTGAACCTTGAAGTCAACGGGCCTGGACAGGCTGTCATTAATGAACTGAAGAACTTAAAACGCCAAGCCTCTAGCATAGGCGGTGTAGTAGGCCGTGACCTGATGGATGTGTATTCCTCTATGCAACAGTTTATCTGGCGTAGGAATGATTCTCTTGGCGGCATGAGTAACAGCATCGGTTGGCTGACCACACAGCAGTCTAAAGAACGGATGCTGTCTTACATGAAGGATTACTTTGAACGCGGGATGATGAACATCTATTCCGAAGATGCCATTGATGAAATGAAGACTATTGTCAGAGATATGGGCAGCATTGAAGCCTCTGGCCGCAACAAGGATGACCGTGTGATTGCTTGTGGTTTGGCAGCGGCCGCGTATGCGGAACAGGTTGGCCCTAGATTGATTACCGCTAAGATCACTAGAGACTTGAATAAGAAGCAAGAGGACATGACACCCGGCGAGATGGCCGCCAGTCGTGGCGTATCAACGTACCTTAAGAGGATAGGCTTTGGATCACAATGACTTAACCATCGTATCTGTATACGGACACAACACAGGCTCTACAGCCATACCAAGTATCCTCAAGTCTATGCAGGAACTTCCTAACAGCCGAGGCTTACTATTAAGCTACAACAAGCCTGTAGACCTGCCTAGTGACATTGAGTGGCAAAGGATAGAGCACACCAACTACATGGAGTACAGCCCCTTCATGATGCACTGCTTACAGTCATTCATTAAGACTGAGTATTGCTTGGTAGTGCAGGATGATGGATGGGTACTTAATGGCAACAACTTCAAATCAAATTATTACGACTATGACTATATCGGTGCTCCTTCCCATTGTGGCCTTGTGGGTAATCAGTTTCTTTTACAATTCGGATGGGTGATGCACCCTGAGCGCAGGGTAGTACAGAACGGCGGCTTTAGCCTACGTAGCAAGCGTCTACTCAGCATCATGAATGAGAAAGGATTAATTCACAGATACGCTACAGAGATACATAGCTGGAATGAAGATGCACAGTACACGGCTATCTTAAGACCCACTCTTGAGGACTGGGGTATCAAGTATGCACCTGAGAACATAGCCAAAAACTTTAGCATTGAGTATGTTGGCCCCATCTACCATGACAATTTTAATTACACGGCCTTAGTTGGGCATCATGCACAGACCCGACAGCTTGTCGGCGATATGCACATCAAGATGAAAGTGTCAGATGAAGAAGTAGACCGTATGTATGGTGAGAGACAATTCCTAAACTATTTACAATCAATAGGTTACACAATTGAACCCCGTCATACCTAAAGCAGAACTACATCAAGTATTGAAGCGTTTTTTTGATGACCAAGATCGCGGTATTAGTATCTCTTTGTTTGCTGAATTAGCCGGCTTGACCAAGAAAACCTTGATTGATATTTTTTATCGTAATCACACTATGACTCAGCGCAGCCAGGTACGACTGTCCAAGGCCTACCATGCTTGGAAGAATGGTGAGATTAGGGTAATGCAGAACCGTGATAGAACGCGGTTTGTAGAATACCGGGAAGAACCTAAGCCGGCTGTAGTAAGAAGCACTAAGATTGTTGTAGATAATGGAAAGCTACGTTTGGAGATCAGCCCAAAAAACCCAAGAGATTATTCTGGTAAGACTTTGGATGAACAACTAAGGGGAAGATAATGATATTAAAGGATTATAAGTGTCCAGCACATGGTTACTTTGAAAGCGATACTGCGGTTTGTTTTGTTGATAATTGTGAGGCAAATGTTATGCGCGTGCATTTACGTGCGCCTGGTTTCAAGTCAGAACGTACCAAAGGCATTGATACGAAAGCAAAGCAGCTTGCGATTGATTACAAAATGACTAACATCAAAACGGCTAAAGAAGGTGAGAGCCAAGCCGGGTATTACACCCGAAACAATGAGAAGCCTGTTGAACAGCCAAGAGAGCAGCGGCCTGGTGATGCGGCAATTTGGGGTGGGGCAGGGGGCATGAATATGTCATCTATTACCAGAGGTGGTATGTTTAGGTCTGTAGCCGGCGAGCCGGTTGGCATCAACCCTAAAGACGCGGGTAATTTGACGGGGCCTCGCGCTGCAAGTTATATTCCCGATCATGAAAACCTAACGATTAATAAATAATGCGTATTCCATCAGGGCTTTCCGAACGCGAACAATTCTTTAGAGACTTGATTCAAAAATGTATGGTGAGCCTTGAAGAACGCAAGGGTGACTATTCTAGCCTACGCTCGTTTTATTTATTTGGTTCTGGCCCTGAAGATCAACCCGCAATCTTCAACAAGATTTATCCACACATTGATACGCTGTGTAGCTTTCTCTATTCAGCCGAGACTACCCGCTTTTCTATCAACATTGGTGCATCTGTCAGCCCACTAGAGGAACGCAAGGTTCCGCGTTTAACGGCGGCATTAAATGACGAATGGCTTAACAGCAATGCCGATCAAGTGTTTAGCGAGGCTTTGACTTGGGCGTTATGTTTTAACACAACATTTGTCAAACTGGTTTACCAGAACGGTATTCAGCCCTACATGATTGAGCCAGGCACGATGGGGGTGTTGCGTGAAGATACGCCCTACACTGACCGGCAACAGGCTATTGTTCAGACGTATTACATCACTAAGACCGAGTTGTATAACCGTTTGTATAGCCATCCAAGACGAGATGAGATTGTCAAACGTGTGACTACGGCTTACAACACCCGTACAGAGGATATACCAGAGGGTATTGACCGCATCATCATGAGTCAAACCAATCCTACGCTGTACGGTACGGTCAATTTAGATTTGTATGGCCAGAACCGTTACAAAGCGCGGGTAGCGGAAGATACGGTCAAGATGTATGAGTTGTGGGCATGGAATGATGACATTAAAGATTATCAGTGCGTCACTATTGCTGACCCTGATATTGTTATTTATGACCGGCCGGGTGAGAGTTTATTCCTTAAAGGTGAGTTGCCGTTCATTCAGATATGCCCTAATCCGCAGTATGACTATTACTGGGGGCAGTCTGAAGTACAAAAATTGGTCTTTTTGCAGCAATTACGCAATGGCCGCATGACGGAAATACTAGATTTACTAAGCAAACAGGTCAATCCACCTACCTTCTTGACCGGTTTTACGGGCATTTTGGACGAGAAAAACTTTGCTTTGAACCGTCCAGGTACGGTAATGAGCAGTGATATGCCTAATGCAAAGGCTGATCGACTAGCTCCACAGATGCCGTCAGACCTATTTGAAGTCTTGCATGAGTGTGATGCCATGTTTGCAGAGGTATCAGGCATTAGTTCTGTGCTGTCTGGACGCGGTGAACAAGGCGTTAGAAGTGCTGGACACGCCTCTCAATTGGCTAGATTAGGCAGTTCTAGGGCTAAAAAGCGTGCTTTGATTGTCGAAGATGCGCTAGAAAAGGTTGCAACACTGTATTTGAAGCTGATGCAAGCCTATGACCCCACACATTATCGTGATGAATACGATACACCATTCATTGCCGAACAATTTACAAAAGACTATCACGTTAAAGTAGATGCACACAGTAACAGCCCGATATTTATGGAAGACAGTCGAACATTAGCGTTTAACCTGTTGAAAGCACAGGCAATTGACAAAGAATCATTGCTTGACTTATTAGAACCACCGATGAAACAATTGCTCAAGGAAAGATTGGCCAAGCGTGAAGCTGCACAAGCTAATCAACCAAAACCCGCTCCACAGATTAAGGAGAAGAAAGGTGGCCCGACAAGCGAACCTAACGCCTAAAGCTGATCAGCCGAAGGTGTCAACGGAAAGTTTAGCGCGCGGCAATGCACCTGCGGGTTTGCAATACAAGGTTACTGGTATTCGCAGTCCAGCGCGTAGTGCCACAACACGCAGCACCAGAGATTATAGTAGGGGATAACCGTAACTAAGGAGGTGGTCAAGATGTATAAGGCTCACAAGCGCGGTCGTAAGACTAAACGGTAATTCCCGAAAGGGATGCGGGGTATGGCTGACTTCCCCTTATAAGTTGGCCGCTGCTAATTGGAGACTCCATCATGGCACGCATGAAACGTAAAGGCCGCAAGGCACGCAAGTAATTCCATCGGGGGGCAGGAATTAAAAATTGCCTCCCACCTAATTCAACGAGGTTGACATGAGTGTTCCACCAGATCAGTTAATGAGTTTGATGGGTAAAGGCAAAGGTACTGATGCACCTGTACCCATGCCTTCAGTTGGCAGTGCGCCTCAGATGAGCGATGCGTCTACCGCTCCAATGGCAGCACCTATGTCTACGCCCGAACCCAAACTTGGTAATCGTGAAGGTGCGTTAGTCAACCTTGGTATGGCACTTGATCTGATTGAGCAATCGCTACCCGCTCTAGGTAGCGAGTCAGAGGAAGGTCAAAAAGCATTACAAGCTATGAAGGTTTTGTCTGCGGTATTAGGAGCACGCAAAGGCAAAACAAACGAGTTGCAGCAATCTGAGATTCTTCAGATGCTTCAATCCTTACCGCAAGCGGGTGGCGGTACGCCAGAAAGTCGTTCAATTGCATCCGCTCCACCCGTAGCAAATATGCCCCCCGTACCTGGTGGTGGCGCACCACAACCTAGCCCAATTTAAGGAGTTATCATGGATTTATTTAAGCCTCGCGGCGCAAGTCAAACCCGTAACCCAGTCACCGATCAACAGCAAAATGGTGTTGTAACTAACACCCCACGTTTTGCTCACCTCGGCGGCATGGATTCACCCACCAAAATCGGTGCTAAGAACAAGATGATGGTTCAAAAGCCCGGTGACGGTAAGAAAGTTATCTAAGTAAGAAGGGGATAGATTATGGCTACATTAGAAGATTTAAGTTACGAAGCTAGGGATGAACTAGCACTATTGATGCGTGAAATGTCGGAAAACCCGTCTACACGCGCTTCAGTATTGCGTTTGACCAAGCAATTACGCCCCAATATGCCCATTCCTGAACTAGAGATTCAGGATCACACTTCCGCTATTGTTCAACAGTCCAACCAAAAAGTTGAAGCACTGGAAGCAAAGTTGCGTGAGAAAGAAGTGATGGCAGAGTTGGAGCAGAGGCGTCATAACTTGATCAAGAAAGGCCTGGTACGTGATGAGGAAGACATTCCTAAAGTGGAAGCCTTGATGTTGGAAAAAGGTATGACCAATCACGAAACGGCAGCAGAATACTTTAATTGGATGCAACAAGCAGCGACACCAACGCCATCTGGATACAATCCTAGTGCGTTGTCAAAGTTTGACTTGAGTGCGTTCTACAAGAATCCAGAGAAAGCAGCACGGAACGAGGCAGCAAAAGCCCTAGGTGAATTACGCGGCCCTAAACGGCCAATAGGGTTGTAGTTGTTAGTAGGGGATAAAATTTTTATGGGAGATAAGCCATGCCTATAGGCGGCGGTATTATTCCAGCAACGGGATCGAACCAATACACGGAGCTGACGTACGTAACGCGCCGGGCATTTATCCCCAAGCTGGTTGTTCAGCTATACAACAGCACACCCTTGTTAGCAGCATTGATTTCAAACAGTCAGTCTGCATCTGGTGGTGTATCCTCCGTAACCGTACCTGTACAGGGTGCTCAGTTCGTCAACGCTCAGTGGTCTGATTATTCTGGTTCTTTCAACCAGCCTTCAGTACAACAGGGTGCTTACAATGCTGAATACGATCTAAAGTTGATGATCGCTCCTGTTCCTTTCCTCGGAATGGAAGGTGCAGTTCAGCAAGACGCAGCCATTATTCCTCTGATCGAAGCGCGTATGAATGACGCGACTAACGTGATGATGGACGCAATGTCTACCGCCTTGTACAACAACACAACCAATACACAACAGTTTATTGGTCTGCCCGCAGCAGTCTCCAACTCAGGTACATACGGCAACATCAGCCGTTCAACCTACACTTGGTGGCAGTCAGGTTCTTATGCCGCAGGTAACGTCAACCCCACCCGTCAGAACGTACTCCAGTACATCTCTGGCACGGTGAAGAAAGGTGCTGAAGTACCCACATTTGGTGTGTGCGGCTTTGGTACTTGGACGTTGTTGGCACAAGATTTTGTAGGCCAAGAGCAGTATGTGATTACTCCTGGTAGTGGTTTTGATGGCGATGCAAACGGCCCCCAAGCAGCGTTCCGTGCGCTGATGGTTGCTGGTGTACCCATCTATGCTGACCCCTACTGCCCCGAAGGTACTCTGTATCTGTTGAACACCAACTATTTGTCTCTGTACATCCATGAGCAAGGTTCGTTTGTGTTTACTGGATTTGAGTCCACTCTACCTAACTGGCAGATTGGTTATGTAGGTGCTGTGATCATGATTGCGGAATTGGTTTCTTCCAAGCCCAAGAGCATGACAGCAGTGACCGGCTATAACTACCTGTCGCTATAAGGAGATAAGTCATGTCATTAAGCACAAACAAAATCCTTTTAGCTAATGCGTCTACGAACACCGCAGGTGCATACTTTCAAGTTACATCGTTTAACGTCACCAACTCTGCAACCGCAGCAACTACCATTCCTGCTGGCTTGTGGTTTGTGACCAACACTGCAAACGTAACCATTTACTTCAACACCTCTAACAACGTGGCTTCGCCCACGTTTACTACCGCACTGGCAAACAATACTGCCGGTTTGGTGTTCTCTGATGGTGTGAACGTATTGGCTAACTCTGCATTAGGTAACGTGACGATTAACCTGTATGGCTCCAATGGTGGTAATGCTGTAAGCGGCACTTATAACGCCTCTTAAGGAGAAACCATGTCTAACGCAGATTCAGTCGGTCAGTTTAACCTTGACTCGTTTGGTTTTGGACGTGTTGGGATAATCACGGCTACTACGCTAAACGCAACTTCAAATTCCGGTGTGGCAGCACTTACCATACCGTTGTTGAGCGGCGGTTTGACAAAAGGCGCAGCAGTTGGATCATCTGGAAGTTTGATTGTTCGCCGTGTGACCATTCAGAATCCGTCTGGAAGCATGGCAAACGCCAACATTTCAATTACTACAAGCAATGATGGAAACATCTCTAATGCTGTAGTGGCAAACGTAGTGTTGGCTAACGTCACGGCAACAGGTACATATCAAGACCTAACCATTGCTCCTGCATTTAATTCGGGTAATGTTGTGTCTGGATATAACACTCAAGCCTTGTACGTAAACATCAATGCAGTCCAAGGTGGTACAAACACTTGTACCATTGCTGTATACGGTCAAGTGGTAAGTTTCTAATGTCAAACATCTATGTGACAAACCGTTGGAACAAACCAGTAATCATGTCTTATTGTTTTGTTTCCTACGAGTTTCCAGTAGGTCAAACGGTAGAAGTACCGGAAGAAGCGGCGCGTCACATATTTGGTTTTGATGAAGATGATAAAGAGCCTTATATGGTTAGGCTTGGATGGATTAGAACGAAGAACGATTACGATGAATCTGTAAAGATTTATGATCGTTTTGAATTTTCATTTGAGCCACCAAAAAAGAACCACTCTCTATCCCCGGTGGTGGAAAAAGTACCCTTGCCCAACGCAAGAAGGGCAGGGGGAACCGTCCAAGCTAATGCGTAACATGGGAGTTACATGGCAACAACACTTAGCCAGTACATTACGCAAGTGCAGTATTTGCTGCATGATGCTACCGGAGTTTTTTACACTCAAACTCAACTAACCTCCTATATCAATCAAGCGCGAGAGCGCGTGGTTCGAGATACAGGTGCGTTACGCACTATTCAAACACTGACTGTTCCTGCTTCCCCTACTGCGGGTGGACAAGCCCCTGTTTTGTGGACAGCCAATACCGCAGTGACGGTAGGGCAACAGTTAGTTAGCAACATCTATACATACATTGTCACAACGGCTGGAACTACGGGTGACACAGCACCACCGTACCCCGGTAGTAGCAATACTAATTACAGTGGCAATGTGTACCCGCCTAGCACTCCGTTCCTAGATGGAACGGCATACATACAATATGTGGGCAATGCGGAACAAATCAACTATGTAACCTTGCCATCAGGTGTACAAACCCTAGATGTGCTGAACATTAACCTGTATTGGGGTAATACTCGCGTACCTTTACGGTACTTGCCCTGGACTCAGTTTAATGCCGAGTTACGGTTCTGGCAGAACTATATTGGTAGACCTATCTGCTTTACCCAGTATGGGCAGGGATCAATCATCATAGCACCTGTGCCTGACAACATCTATACCGTAGATATTGATACGGTGATCTTGCCAAGCAATCTGACCAATCTGTCTGACGTAGACAATATCAATGACCCGTACAATACTCCTGTGCCATTCTATGCAGCTTACCTTGCAAAGTATTACGAGCAGAGTTTTGGTGAGGCTGAGATTTACAAGCAAGAGTACAACAAGCACGTCCAGGCGGTGCTAGTGGCAATTAGCACTCGCAGGATGCCTACTCCTTACTCGACACCGTTCTAACATGGCCTCCGCAGAGCAGAAAAAGTCGTATGCGGTTGTCAAACAGTTCAAAGGTCTAAACACCAAGGCTAACCGTACTGCTATCCAAGAAGAAGAATTTGCTTGGTTAGAGAACGCTATGCCTGTGGGCTATGCAAACTTACGTATTACGCCTACCTATAGCAACGTAGGTAATGTCACGTTTGCTAACGTAGTGAGTAATTACTTCTCTGTAAACGTAGGTCTAAACGACTATTTGCTTGCCTTTCAGCAAGACGGACGTTTACAAGCAGTCAACCTGCAAACCAATTCACTGATCAATGTGGCCGCAGTTGGTACGTTTACAGGTGATGGTGCTACTAATGTAAGCCAGTGGCAAAACACTAATACGTTGATTGCAGATTCAAACAAAGGTTTGTACAGTTGGGATGGTACAAACTTAGTCAGTATTGGTTCTGTTGGCATCATTGGCATCACTAACCCAGGTTCGGGTTATGTCACAGCACCCTCTGTCAAAATCTCAGCACCCAATCAAACGGGTGGCCAACAGGCGTACGCAACCGCTTCTATTACGGCAAATGCTGTCAGTGCTATTATTTTAACCAACGCCGGTTCGGGTTATACATCTTCTCCTACCGTCACTTTGTCTGGTGGTGGTGGCAGTAATGCAACCGCAGTAGCGCAGATTATCACGTTTGCGACTGGCACAATGTCGGTGTTGGTGACCAATGGTGGGGCAGGATATACAAATGCAGCCAATACGGTAGTCACTATTACAGGTGGTGGTGGAGCCAATGCAGCCGGTACAGCCATTGTGTCTGGCAACATTGTTACGCAAGTGATTATGACTAACGTAGGCGATCACTACAGCAACTCAGCTAATCTGTCTGTCACCATTACTGGGGGCGGGGCAACTACTAACGCTACGGCTAACGGCGTGATTACCAGTAATGCTATTGTAGGTGTGGCTACCTTCTCTGGCCGCACTTGGGTAGCACAGGGCAGGGTGGTATCGTATTCCTCTGCTATCAGCTTTACCGACTTTTCTACTGTATCAGCAGGGCAGATTGTACTAACTGACTCGACTTTGCACGGAAATATTCAGCAGTTATTGTCTGCAAACAACTTTTTGTACGTGTTTGGCGATGATTCGATTAACGTATTCTCTAACCTACAGGTACAGACAAACGGTACTACGGTATTCACCAATACTAACGTCAGTGCTTCAGTAGGTTCTAAGCGGCCTTATGCTATTTTTCCGTACTTTCGTTCAGTGCTATTTATGAACGATTACGGTGTGTATGCCCTAGTTGGCTCGACTACATCTAAGCTGTCTGATCAGTTGGACGGTATTGTGCCTAACATTGACTTTACCAAGCCTATTACAGCAGGTCAGGTCTTGCTCAACAACATTCTGTGTTCTGCTTTTAACTTTTACTACACCGGTGGTCAGGGTGTCAGTAGCAGTAATCGCTATCTACAAGCCGTGTTTTTTGAGAAGAAGTGGTTTTTGACCAGCGCAGATAACGCTTTATCGTATGTTACGTCTGCACCAGTAGGCGGCAAGATTAACCTGTATGGCACTAATGGTAATTCCTGTGTGCAGTTGTATAGCAACGCAGGTGCAAACGTATCAAGCTATGTACAGACTGCATTGATGCCGATGGGTGATCCTATCCGCACCAAACAGGCATTGAAGCTAGGGGTAGAAGCAACACTGACTAACAACGCTACCATGTTGGTGACAGTGGATAGTGAAAGTGGTAGCAGTCCAACGTATACTCTTACTGACTATGTGTACTGGGTAAACAACTTTGGTACGACTATCCCTTGGATCAATAACTCTTTAGCAACAGTAGCTTGGAATGGTTCAGCAGGATATGTGTTGTACAAGAATGACGCACAGCAATACGGTAAGTATTTGGGTATGACGGTGCAATCCAACAGTGCAGCTTTTGTGATTAACGGATTTGAGTTTGAGCATGAACTCAGAGTGAGGTTCTAAAATGGCAGTTCCCTATTCATTTGCTACGCAGACGGGTTCTATCCCTCTATCTCAACTAGACAGTAACTTTGCTACGGCAATTACCCTAGGTAATACGGCTGTGGTGCTAGGAAATACCTATAGCACAATCGGCAACCTTACCTTGTCTAACGTCACCATCTCTAGTGGTAACGTCAGCATCAACGTGTCTAACGTCAGTACCATCAATACAGTAAATCTGGTGGTAACTGCTAATGCTACGGTGGGTGGTAATGTCACTATTACGGGCAATGTGACTGTCAATGTAGCTAACGTCAGTACGCTGAATGTTGTGACTTTGACTGTGACGGGTAATGAGACTGTAGGCGGTAACGTCACGATCACTGGCAACGTATCAGTCAACGTAGCCAATGTCACTACGCTAAATGCTACCAGTTCAACTATTACAGGCAATGAGACTGTAGGTGGCAACGTAACGGTTACAGGTAATGTCAGCGTCAACAACGCAACCTTTTCTAATAGTCTTACTTTGTCAGGCGGTACTGCTAACGGTGTAGCGTATCTAAACGGTTCTAAGGTACTGACTACAGGTTCTGCGTTGGTATTTGATGGCACTAACTTAGGTATTGGGACGAGTTCTCCAGCTACAAAACTTCATGTTTTTGGCTCAGGAGCAAATGCTAGAGTTGAAAATAGCGGCGCTACAAATTCAACGCAATTCACTGTCAAAAATACAGTTGGAACAGTAACTCTGGGGCTGGATTCAAGCACAGGTGGAGGCTTTGGCGTAGCAAATGCAGCCGTTCTTTGGTATGACGCTGCCCAACCACTTGTTTTCGGTACAAACAACACAGAACGTATGCGCCTTGACTCCAGCGGTAACGTAGGGATTGGTGTTACTGCTAATACAACAAACATTGGCGGCACATATAAGTTACTTTCTGTTGGAGCATCGGGCGGTTCCGGTATTTTTATGGGTCAATCAGACTCAACTGCTAACAATTCTACGGTTGCTCAATTTTTGGGAAAAACAACAGGCGCGTCTGGTTATCAATTAGTAGCAGGAATGAATGTTTCAACAGACGCCAGTTCAACAACTAATGCTGTAGGAAGATTACAGTTTAATACAGCTTCAGGCGGTACATTAAATGAAGCCGCCCGTATCGACTCCAGCGGTAACTTGATGGTGGGGACTACAAGTTCAAATGGAAAATTAACTGTTGATACAGGTGGAAGTACAGGTACTACTTATGGAATTATTGGTTTAAATGGTGGTGGCGCATTAGCGAATGGTCAAATAGCGACTCAATCAACTACAAGCGTAACAAATACAGCAACAACTATTCTTAGTGTTGGTAATACAGGCAATTTAGTCGCAGTAACAGGACAAGGTTCTGGTGCAATTTTTATGGATTTATTAATGTGTGGATATACCAGCAATGCAGTTACAGTTATTTCAAGTTCAACTCAACAGGGAAGTCCAGCATCAAGAACTTATACATTAAGCAGTGGTGCTCTAAAACTTGCAATGGGAACTTCTACTGCAATGACGGTAAAAGCATTAAACATATTTGTTGGTGCATAAAAGAAATATTTTATTGATAAATTTTGTAAACATTGCTTAATTAACTTAAAGGATAATTAAAATGACTACCTCTATCGCGTGGACTATTGATTGGATGCAAGCATCTACTCAAACAATTAACGGTTATACAGAAGTTGTACTCACCGCAGGATGGCGTTGCACAGGTACAGATACCGCAACCCCACCTAACACTTCTACCATCTATGGCACTTGTACTTTTCCAGAGCCACAGACAGGCAGCACATTTACCCCTTATGCACAGCTAACTCAGTCACAAGTAGTAAGCTGGTGCTGGGAAAACGGAGTGAATCAAGCTGCTACCGAATCTTCAATCAATAGTAATATTGCATTGTTAGAGAACCCCATCGTGACGCAACCAGCGTTACCTTGGGCAACCACTTAATTAATATGGGGATAACCATGAACTTTGAATTAGATCAGAACGAAGCTGCATTTGTTGTACGTGTTATTGGCCAATTGCCTACTGAGAGTGGCGCACATCCACTTTGGCAAAAGCTAGTCGCGCAGTTTAATGAACAGCAACCAGCAAAAGAGGAAACGCAACAATGAGTGTAAATGCCGCCTTCACACCTACGGGTAATACATTTGTATTGACGGCGGCAACCTCTGCGCCAACTCCGGTACAGGTAAACACAAATGGTGCTGCTAGCAACCAGTACCGGATTGTAAATTCTTCTACTACTCAAGGTTGTTTCTTGTCGTATTCACAGACTAGTGCTACGGCAACAAGCAACTGCGTCATACCTACTGGTGGTGCATCAACCACTACGCTTTACATCTTGCCCAATACGGACGAGATTATTACTTTTGTACCTGCTGCTTACTTCACTGCTA
>Ga0304728_1002158_pt1 | contig 12923 bp, 5 predicted proteins | sample C_130625_MF_Meta_FD_190476 | JGI IMG/M metagenome (GOLD analysis project Ga0304728, IMG submission 190476) | Freshwater microbial communities from Lake Croche, Canada to study carbon cycling - C_130625_MF_MetaG (v2) (version 2) | ecosystem: Environmental > Aquatic > Freshwater > Lake | place... | reverse complement strand
TCAATGGGTTTGAAAAACCTCCTATTGCAAGGTCCAAACTAGACTGTTATTATTTACAAAACAACAACGGGATGTCGTATACAAAATAAAGTGAGGTAACTCGCTCTAACCTCCAACTCTAACCTCCAAGTCCAACTCTATTTCAGTAATCGATGAGACTTAAATAGTGGGTTGAGCGTAGTCGAAACCGACTATATGTTATCTCACCACTTGCTTCACCACTGCAGAACTATAAGCGCCCTTACTGATTCTCACATAGTAAATCCCTGGAGCTAAGCCCGTATTGTTGAACAAGAATAAATTTGTTCCTGCTTTAACTTCTAAGAGTTCGCTGTGAATTAACATTCCTCGTGCATCTACCATGCTTAAAGTCGCAGTTCCAATCAAGTTTTCATCTAGCACTTCTACTTGGAAATTTTGCTCGCTTGGATTCGGATAGGTAAGAATATATGGGTCGCTGCCTGCTGCGCAAGTCACTGCAATAATATCATACAATTTTTCAACGCCATCGATGTCTACCTGTCGCAAACGGTAGTAATTATTTCCATTCGCTACTTGTTCATGGGTTAAAGTGTAGTTGATGTTTTGTACGCTATTTCCAGCGGCTGCAACAACACCAATATTTTGCCAAGCAGCGCCATCTCTTGAATATTCTACTTGGAAATAAGCACTGTTGTGCTCGGTAGCGGTAGACCATTCTAAGACTACTTTACCGGCAGCGCAATTTCCTGAGAAAGAAGTCAATTCTACTGGAAGGGCTTGGTTGTTGGAAGTTCCAACGCCAAACCAACTGAATCCACCCACTGAAGTACTGTTGATAGCAAAAGCAAGTGCTGAAGTTCCGGTTGGAATGGTAGTATGCGTACCGCACCCTTGCCATTGTACATGGTTGCTCGAACTGGTATTAGATCCCGCAGCTTTAATAATACGACAAATCGTTGGGTCTTGCATACCAGTAAGATTGTTCGCATACAATTCAATAGAATAGTTAGCACTATTGATTGGTGCAGTGTAGTTATTGTCCGTTGGATCTATTTGCCAGTAACCATCAGCTGAATAATTCTGAATTAATTGTCCGTCTTGTGTCGTCAATGGAAGTCCATTGTACAAGGCAATACTAGCACTCATAGGCGCTCCTGCTTTGTACCATGCGGTTAAGGTTTGGTTGGATCCCGGACTTGCCGTAAAATTAACTTTTGCATATCGTTGGTAAGTTGCTGTTCCCACTGGGAATAAGCCTGCATTGCCAGACGTTGCTGAATTCGCAAAATAACGTCTAAACGGTCCAACGATATTTCCACTAGTCCAAGTAAGTGTTCCAGGAACGGCTGAACTTGTTCCTAAAGTGAGTAAACCATTCGGAGAAGTAGCAGTGAATACATTTCCTTGTGTCATGTCCAATTGACCATTGATAGCCAAATCTTTGGTCAAACTTAGGGTTGCTCCACTTGATTTATTAATCGTAACATTATTAAGTGTTGTGGTACCCGAACCACTAATAGTAGCATTAGTTGAGCCTATAAAATTAACTGTTCCTTGCGCTGCATTGATGGTTCCGTTATTGACTAAGTTCCCACTTAAGTTTAAGGAGCCACTGGCCAAATTCAAAGTAATTCCACTTCCAACAAATACATCTAGGGCATTGTCACCATTTCCAATAGTTGGCATATTGCTTCCTATACACACACCACCTTGAGCGGCAGTAAGGGAAAATACTTGACTGGTACTCGTTGGTTCAATAGTTCCTGTTTGAAGTTGGTATTCCCCAGATACATTTCTGAACCAATTGCCTCCTGTGGACCAATCAACACTCGTCAAACCATTCCAAAGGAAATCAGCATTTCCAATTGAAGCACCCAAAGAACTGGTATTGGGTTGATTGAAAGTCACCAACATATTGTCGGTATTCGTACAATTAGTCGACGTATTGGTCACGGTCCAAGCAAGGGTGTAAGTACCACCATAAGATCCGGTGAAATCATCCGTTGGAGTGGTAACTGCCGAGAATAAACCCGGTAGGATTGCACCAGTACCTAACGTTACAACAGACCAGGCACCAGTTTCATTATTATTTAATGCGGTAGCATTTACGGTAACCGTATTTTTTCCGCAAGTAGAGGCGCCTGTGATATCTGCACCAGCATTAGCGCTTGGACTTGCAAGCACCGTCACACTGGTAGCTGCCGTATTGACACAACCATTAGCATCTGTACCAGTGACCGTATAATTGGTTGAAGTACTAGCGGCAAAAGCAAGAGCATTCGTCGCGCCATTGTCCCAAGTGTAGGTACTGGCACCACCACCTGTAAGCGTAAGATTGCTACCCGCACAAAGTGATGCGGCAGAAGCTGTAGCGGTAACAGTAGGAAGGGCATTGACGGTTACCGTTGTAGCGGTAGATACACATCCATTATTATCGGTGTAAGTTACATTGGTAGTTCCTGCAGCAACGGAGGAAAGTGTACCCGTAGTTGTTGTGGAATTAATAGTTCCAACACCTGTGTTAGAAGAAGACCAAGCATTACTGGAAGCTGCTGTTCCAGAACCCGTAAGCGCCGTCGAACTTCCCAAACAAACATTGGCAGTACCCGAAATAGTTGGAAGGGCATTGACAGTCAAGACACCACTTAGGTTAGATGTTCCATTCCAGAATCCTCCTCCAGAAACATTATACCCGCCATATACATAACAAGTACCACTATTCAAAGCATATCTAAAGGCATAGTAATATGTTCCTGCACTTAATCCACTTAAAGTACCTTTGAACTCATCATTATTTCCAACTCCAGTATTATAAGTCGCATTGGACCAAGTAGTCCAAGTATTTGGATTAGAGTTGCTGGTACTGTAGCCAAATTGAGCCACGACTCCTGCTCCAGGAGAAGTGTAAGAAGCATTGGTAACTCCATTTTCATATACTTGTCCGTAAATATCAAAACTACCTCCGGCACAAATATTACCTGAAGCTGGCCATTGCAAATTGCCCCAAGTAGGAAGAGCATAAAGTGTAACCGTTGAACTTGCGGTATTGACACATCCATTGGAAGCGGTTCCAGTTACCGTGTAAGTAGTAGTGGCGCTTGGCGTAAATGCGACACCATTGGTGATGCCGTTATTCCAAGCATAAGTATTTGCACCACCACCGGATAGCGTAACACTAGATCCTGGACAAATAGATTGAGATGCTGTGGCAGTAACGGTAGGAAGGGCGTTGACAATAATGGTTCCAGTAGCATTTACACTACCACAACCACCACTCAGTGGAATAGAATAAGAAAATGTTCCACTTGCACTTGGCGTTCCTGAAATGGTAATGCTATTAGAAGCCCAAGACGCAGTGATACCTGAAGGCAAACCTGTTGCAGTTCCAATTCCAGTAGCACCGGTGGTGGCATGGGTAATATTGGTCAAAGGAGTATTAGTACACAAGGTAGGACTTGAACTTGCAGTTCCCACAGTATTTGCAGGAGTAACTATAATAGTTCCAGTTGCATTGACAGTACCATAACCACCAGTTAAAGGAATAGAATAACTAAAAGTTCCACTTGCACTTGGGGTTCCTGAAATGGTAATCGTATTCGAAGCCCAAGCCGCAGTAACTCCTGCAGGTAAACCTGTTGCAGTTCCAATTCCAGTGGCACCAGTAGTGGTATGCGTAATGGCAGTTAATGCTGTATTGATACATAGAGTAGGACTTGAACTTGCAGCGGAAGCGGTGTTGATTGTTGTGAATGCACTTGCAAGTGACCAAGAACTTGTGACACCATTGCCACAATTTGCACGAAAGTAGACATCATAAGTTGTACCACTGTTCAAACCTGTAAGATTAAAACTCGCATTAGGTGCAGATATAGTTACTGCTTGATTGGATAAAATGGTTCCTGTTCCTAATGTAAAACCTGTTGAACCATATTGGAAATCATAATTACTTGAAGACGAACAATTGGTAGCCCATGTCAATAAAGCAGTGTTTGCTGTTGTAGTAATGGATGACATTAAACCAGGAGATGGACATGCAGGAGCGGCGCTTATAGTTATCATATAATCTTCTGTTTCACCATAGTAATTAGCTGTGCAGGGTGTTACATCAATTCCATTTGTATTGTACATAGCCCTAACTCGAAGGAGGTGATTTCCAGCAGGAGGAGTACAAGCTAATGTAATTGGAAAAACAGCAGAAGAACCTAATACTCCGACTGAACCAGACCCAGCTACTTGGCCGTTTGAGTATCCAATTCTTTCTGTTGAATTATCGAAAACAAGATCATCATTATAATCAATCCAAGCAGCATAACCTTCGGGATATTGACCAGCATACACAGTGCAGTTATAGGTTGAGCTCGGTAATAAAGTAGTTGTTAAAGAAGCATTTGATGTATAATTTGAATATCCAGCTGTTCCACTAGGACAACCTGTTCCTGAGTTATTATCTAAGGTGTTTAGCATAACTCTTGCAATTACATCACCGTCTGTACATCCATAAGTTGTAGCAGGAACGCATGCAGTAAGTGTCACCTGAACAGCATTTGAAGTTCCAGTAGTACCCGAACAAGTAACTATACATCTGTACCAAGTAGTTGCAGAAACAGTTGCCGTATAGGTAGCGGCAGATGTCCCAATATTAGTCCAAGAACCAGTGGATGTTGGTGCGCTTTGCCATTGATAGGTGAGTCCTGTTCCCGTTGGAGGTGTTGATAGTGAAAGATTTACAGTAGATCCTGAAGTAACACTTGCAGAAGAAGTGACCGTGTTGCCTGGAGCTGGAGTTCCTGAACAAGGGGGATTAAAAACTACTGAAAATGTATAATCTTCTGTTTCTCCCCAAGATAACAATGCGCATGGGTTTGAGGGGATCCCTGTGTAATAATATTGACCTCTTATTCGCATTCTGTAATTACCAACAGCTGTCCCAGATGGAACTGTAAAATTTGCTGTTTGAGCAGCAGCACTTCCAGTTGAATTTGCTATTGATAATACTAATTCTCCAGCATCTGCAAAATCTAAATCATTATTCCAGTCAATAAATACAGCATAAGCTGTTCCAGAACCTGTTGCTCCAAAATTACATGTAATACTACTAGAAGCATATTGTGAAGCAGAAAGTGTAGTTGAATAATTTGTATATTGCCCTGTACAAGTTGTTGGATTTGAGATATTTGAAATCCCGTTAGCGGTTGAAAAACTCACAAAATTTAAAGTCCCACATGCGTATGTGTTAGCTGGGGGTAAACAATAATCTAAACTTACCTGCACAGCAGCAGATGTTCCAGTAGCACCCGAACATGTAACCAAACATCGATACCATGTAGTTGCAGAAACAGTTGCTGTATAGGTAGCTGCAGATGTCCCAATATTAGTCCAAGTACCAGTGGATGTTGGTGCGCTTTGCCATTGATAGGATAGTCCTGTTCCTGTTGGTGGCGTCGAAAGTGAAAGATTAACCGTAGATCCTGAAGTAACACTTGCAGAAGAAGTGACCGTGTTACCTGGAGCTGGCGTGCCTGAGCAAGGGGTTGCAGCAGTAACAGTAAAGCAATAATCTTCTGTTTCTCCATATGTATATGCTGTATGGGCATAGTTTCCAGTTCCTGCTATTAATTCAGCATTTATAATACGCATCCTTGTTGTTCCAACTGTTGCTGTAATTGGAACTGTAAAACTCCCAGTTACAGTTTGATTTCCTGAAATAGAAGTTCCTTGAGAATAAACTTGTTCTCCGGCATCTAACCAATCTCCATCTTGATTCCAGTCAACATAAATTTGAAAATAATTTGAATAAGCACCACCACAAGAAGTTTGAGTTAAACTGAAGTTAATAGAAGAGGATTGTTGAGCAGATGGACCAGATACTACTCCTGCATAGTTTCCATAACGATTCAAAACAGAACCGGAACCCGTAGCAACAACACTACATGAAGAACTGTTGTTCATTGAACCAACTGTCACATTTGTGATTTCCTCATCTGCAGTACTTGAAGCATAATTCGCTATATAGGCACTGCATTGACAAGGATTTCCAGCTACAGTATAAGAAACGGCATTAGTTGTATTGCTCAAACCGCTTCCCGAACAGGTGGTTTTTAATCGGTAATACATTGTGGTTGCTGTAGAAGTAGTGTAAGAAGCCGTCGATATTCCAGTGCTTGTCCAAGTTGAATTATTAGGCGATGACTCCCATAAATAGCTAATTCCAGTTCCAGTTGATAGACCCGATGAATTAAGAGTAAAATTTGTACTAGGGCAACCTGTTGTGGAAGTAATAGTAGCTGAGCCAGTACTTGGAGTTCCTGAGCAAGCAGAAACAACAGGTGGTGTCCATGTGTATGTTAATCCACTGGAAGGAAAAACAGTAGTTGACCACGGCATGGTTACTGCAGCAGAAGTACCTGCAGTAGATGATGCAAAAGAAGTTACTCTCGTTGAGTAATCAGTTGTTGCACCACCTACCAGACCTACAGATCTATTATATGGATATAACCTAGCAGAAGATCCATAAATTATTTGAACAACGTTTGTTGTTTCATAGAGTTTAATTTGAGCTGCAATTAAATCTGAACTCACAGAATAATAAACCCAATGCGTTGGGAATTGAATAGTAAGTACTCTATTTGGCGAAGTGCCTGAAAGAAGGTAAGTTGGAGCTGTTCCACCAGTTGCGCCATCTCCCCCCATAAACATAATCATATTTGCAGATCCTGAAGGAATTGTAGTATTTGTAGCTGCGCCAAGTTGAATATAACCATTTGAACCAGCTGCAAACTGAGTAAAAACAACTCCGTGGTAAGTAAAATTAAACCCAATATTGATTAAGGCACCAACTCCATCATCAACAGATGCGGCAATTGCTGTTGTTCCTCCTGTGATTGCAGTGTAACTTCCAGTGGATTGAGCGAAGCTATAGGTGCTTATATTCTGCCCCCAAGCACCACCACTTATCCCCAAAAAAATGCAGATGCTTAAAATAATTGATTTAAAAAATCCTTTGCGATTATTCAATTCCGCGCTTGAATTTCCTGTTTTATTTCGAGTATGGTTAAGTAAAGTTTTAGTCATGTTACTTGAGTTTGAGATGACTAAATTTATTTATTAAAAACTCATAAAGCGAAGAAAATCAATTATTTGACCATTTAATAGTCCTCAATTATTAAAACTATGGTTTCATCGATTATTTGTTTATTGATAAAAAAGTTAAACTAAAATTATTTAATTATTAATTGTATATGGCGGACAAAAAAACCTGACTTTCCAAATAAATGATCTTTTAGATGAGCTTGTGGTTAAACTTTTGATATTATTTTCCTTCGAATCTTCTTTTCGATTCTTTTAGTAAATTTGTGGGAACTAATAAAAAAAGATGCATAATCCTTTATTGATTGGAACTTTTGTGGTGGTGGTAGTGTTGATGCTCCTTTTGGATCTGGGTATTGTAAATAAAAGCGCCAAAACGGTTGGAAATAAACAAGCTGCTCTATGGACCCTAATCTGGGTTTCTTTAGCGATGCTCTTTTCTGTCTTTGTATATTTTCAGTTGGGGGTTGAGAAATTTGCTCAATTTCAATCTGCCTACTGGATTGAAGAAGCCCTATCCGTAGATAATTTATTCGTATTTATTTTAGTCTTTTCCTACTTTAAATTAGAAGGAAAACTGCAACATAAAGTACTCTTTTGGGGAATTATGGGGGCTTTTATTTTTAGAGCTATTTTTATTTTTTCCGGTATTGGCCTTATAAATCTAACTTATCTGCCTTCCTTGCAGTTGGGTGGGTGGAATTTCAATCTTTCTCATACTGAAATTGAAAAGATTTCATGGGCAACCAAACAGTTTACCCAAATCAATGTGATTCTTTCCATCTTTGGATTTTTCTTGGTCTATGCAGGAATTAAATCTTTTTTCGCCTCGGATGATGATGAGAAACAAGATTTTAACCAAAGCCTTGGAGCAAGGGTCCTGCGTAAATTCTTACCCGTTTCTAACGATTTCCATGAGGATAAATTCTTCATTCGTGTCAATGGGAAAAAAATCGCAACGCGTTTACTTCTTGTTCTGGTGGTTATTGAAACAACAGATTTGATTTTTGCAGTAGATTCTATTCCAGCTATCTTTACGGTTGCACCAGATGATCCCTTTATTCTCTACACCTCGAATATTTTTGCCATCCTTGGACTGCGCTCTATGTATTTTTTATTAGCCAATTCCATCAATTTATTTTCTAAGTTAAAGTATGGCTTAGCAATAATTCTCTCTTTTATAGGGGTAAAAATGCTGATCTCACCCGTATATCATTTCGATACCACTTTATCACTCTTTATAGTGCTGGGATTATTGGTTGGATCGGTACTGCTTTCAGTGTTGACTCGGAAGCGTAATTAAATATCGTGGATTTCATGAGTACATGCAGGTGCCTGTACTCAGGCAATTGTTCTGAGGGGAGTAGAGATGGGCTCAACCCACGATTCAATTCACAAAATACAACTTGCGCCTTCTTCGCTTGAACTGACAATCTTTCTGAAATTACCAAACAACTCACGACCAAATCCTTGAGTAGATGTAGCGTCCTTTGTGCTTGCACTGCGTTGATTGACGGTTTCGAAATCTACACAGTTTAATTCACCGGTTCTTGCGTTCAAACGAATAAGATCGCCTGTTCTAATTTTAGAAATCAAACCACCGTCTTTGGCTTCTGGTGTTAGATGTATCGCTGCTGGTACTTTTCCTGATGCTCCTGACATTCTTCCGTCAGTAACTAAGGCTACCTTGAATCCTCTTTTTTGAAGAATACTCAAAGTAGGAGTCAATTGATGCAATTCTGGCATTCCATTTTGCTTGGGGCCCTGAAAAGGAAGCACCGCTATTAAGTCTTTGTCTAGTGCTCCACTTTTAAAGGCACTGATTAAATCTGCTTGTTCATTAAATACCACCGCTTCTGCCTCTATGATGTAATCATCTTCTCCAACCGCTGCGGTTTTGATAACGGATCTTCCAAGATTTCCACGCAAGATCTTAATACCTCCATCTTTTGAAAAGGGCTCGCTTACAGGTCTTATAATGGAAGTGTTTAAACTTTCTTTTGCTCCGCTGCACCAAACCAACTGATTGTTTTCAATTTTTGGTTCTTGGGTATATTGATCTATTCCTTTACCCAATATGGTACACACATCATTATGTAAAAGTCCATTGTCCAATAAAGTATGGATTACGAAGCCCATTCCTCCTGAAGCATGAAAATGATTCACATCCGCCGCTCCATTGGGATACATTCTGGTCAATAATGGAATGACATCTGAAAGATCTGACATGTCTTCCCAATTGATAATAATTCCAGCTGCTTTTGCAATGGCAATTAAATGTATGGTATGGTTGGTGGAACCTCCAGTAGCCAACAATCCGATAATCCCATTGACGATGCTTTCTTCACTGATTATTTGGGATAAACTTCGTTCTAATCCTAAAGTGGTGTTGTGTCTTGCAGTTTTTACGGCTTCTTCATTGAGTAAGGTCCTCAATTGGGTTCCTGGATTGACAAAACTGGATCCCGGCAATTGTAAACCCATCATTTCCATTAGCATCTGATTGGAATTGGCAGTTCCGTAAAAGGTGCATGTCCCAGGAGAATGATAGGAATCTGACTCTCCTTTGAGAAGTTCTTCACGACCTATTTTTCCCTCAGCATAATCTTGTCTAATCTTTGCTTTTTCATCGTTACTGATCCCACTTGTCATCGGTCCACCAGGAACAAATACTGCGGGTAAGTGACCAAAACGCAAACTTCCCATGAGTAAACCTGGAACAATTTTATCGCAAATACCCAAACATAATATAGCGTCAAACATATTGTGTGAAAGTCCGACTGCAGTGGCCATGGCAACAACATCGCGACTGAATAAGGACAATTCCATTCCAGGTTGACCTTGGGTAACTCCGTCACACATCGCCGGAACAGCGCCCGCAACTTGCGCTACAGCATCATGTTTTTGAGCGTATGCGCGCAATTCTGTTGGATAGTTTTCGAAAGGTTTGTGGGCCGACAACATATCGTTGTATGCAGTGATAATTCCTAAGTTAGGTTTGTAATTTTCTGAAAGCGCAGCTTTGTCTGTTGGACCACAAGCAGCAAAAGCATGCGCAAGGTTGCCACAATGTAAACTTTGTCTTGTAACGCCATCTTCATGTGCCGCTAGCATATCCTTTAGATATTGAGCGCGTGTTGCTTTACTTCTTTCTATGATGCGAGCCGTTACGGCACTAATGGTAGGATGCATATTTTTTAATTTGGCGTGTAATAGACCTTTAATCTTGTCCCTTGAAAAAAGGAAATGGGTGTTTTCTCTTCTTTTGCTGCTTCAAATTTTAACAGTTTGCTACTTCCAGTTAACATGAGAAAAATATTTCGAGCACCGTCTAATAATGCTTTATTGCAAGTTATACGATTTTCAGGAATTGAAGGTGCTTTTGTATAACAAATTCCCGCATTTTTTTCAAGAAGTGCTCCCGTTGAAGCGGAATCATTTGGAAAAATAGAAGCCGTGTGTCCATCATCTCCCATACCTAAAAGTACAAGATCCGCAGTTTCGAAAGTACTGTAATGAGAGGCAACTACCTTTAAGTTCTGTTCAGGATTTTCGCTATCGGCTACCATTCCAATCAATCCTGTTGCTGTAGTATTCTGGTATAATGTTGCTGCAATAAGAGCTTCGTTGGAGTAGGGGCTTTCCAGTGGAACATAACGCTCATCTACTAAGCCAACCTTTATTTTAGAAAAATCTAAATTTTGTTTAGAAAGCCAGAGGTACAAATCTTTTGGAGTGCTGCCTCCAGAGAGCAAGATCTTTGCGACTCCATTTTGCTCAATAGCTTCGTTTATGATGGCTAACATTTCGTTGCCTAAGGCTTCTATTAAGCTTGCTTTAGAATCAAAGGTTTCCATTATTCTCTCCAAGTTTTGGTGATCCAGCTACTTCCTTCATTCAATACATCATCACCCGGACCCCAAGTTCCTGCAGCATAAAGCAAGTTGGCCTGATTACTTAGTTTCCAATTGTTGTTAATGGATTCAATCCAATTCCATGCAGCTTGAAGTTCATCTTGACTCATAAAAAGTGTTTGGTTCCCTCGAATCACATCGACAATTAAACGCTCATACGCTTCAGGAAAACGCTCTTTAAAGGTATCAGAATAATCCAATTTAAGTGCAATAGGTTTGTATCGATATCCACCAGGACCAGGAACTTTAGTCATTTGAACCAATTCAATGCGCTCCTCTGGTTGTAGTCGAATGATTAATTTATTGTTGTTTAATTTTTCTTTAGAAGGGAAAATGTTATGCGTTACCTCCTTGAAATTAATTACAATTTCAGAGTATTGTTTCTTCATTCTTTTACCCGTCCTTAAATAGAAAGGAACATTTTTCCACCTCCAATTGTCCACATAGGTTTTAATTGCAACGAAGGTTTCTGTTTTCGAATTATATTTTTCAATATCTTCAAGATAAGAACTCACTTCTTGACCTTGGATATTTCCCCTAGTATATTGACCTTTAACAGTATCGGTTAAGACACTTTCTTTTGTAAAAGGACGCAAGGCGCGAAGCACTTTCAGTTTCTCATTTCGAACTTCATCAGCTCCTAAAATATAAGGTGGCTCCATTGCGACCAAACATAGGAGTTGCAACAAGTGATTTTGAACCATGTCCAATAAGGCACCGCTGTTGTCGTAATAGTCCGCACGTTTTTCTACCCCTAAACTTTCGGAAACTGTAATTTGAATATTGTCAATATTTTCAAAATCCCAAGCACGTTCGAATAAATTATTAGCGAAACGAAGTACCATCAAGTTTTGTACAGTTTCCTTCCCTAAGTAATGATCAATCCGATATACTTGATGTTCCTCAAAAGCTTGCATTATTTCGTTGTTAATAGCTTTTGAAGACTCTAAACTATAACCAAGAGGTTTTTCTAAAACAACTTTACTATTCGGGTGAATAAGCCCTGACGCCTTTAAACTTTGAGCAATAGCTCCAAAAGCAGCAGAGGGAGTTGAGAAATAAAATATATTTTGATAATTAGGATGCTCATTGATGCGTTCCGTTAATTTCTTATATCCTTCAACAGAAGCTTCTTTAGTGGATATTAATTGAATCTTCTTGCTAAAGTTTTCAATGTCCGCTGGTAAAGTCGATTCTTCAGCGGAGCTGTTAAGGAATTTTGATAAATCAGCGTAAAAACTTGATTCATGCTCCTCTTTACGCGTAATTGCAATAATATTATATTCTGTAAGAAACTGTCCATCCATTTCTCGGTGAAATAAAGCAGGATAGATTTTTCGCAGCGCTAAATCTCCGTCACCGCCAAACACAACGATGTTGAAGGGTTCAAATTTTTCTGTATGTTTTGTCTTTTTTGCCATGTAGCATTTAATAATGTATCTATATTAGTGTCAAAAATACACTAAGTATTCAACATTCAAAGTTATTTTTTTATTAATAACCAACTATTAATTGTTAATTTCGTTATCTAAAAAAAAGTTTAAATTGAATAGATATATTTTACTCATTTTATTGGTAATCAGTTCACTGCAAAATTTCAAAGCGCAAACATTTGTTTACGGTCAACTTACGGGTTCGCCAACAATGATTACAACGGGTTGGAATTTAAACGGTAACGCATATGTAGGAGATACCCCAGGAGATGTGGATGCCTTTTCTAACGAGTTAATTTTAACCAATGCTGTTGGTAATCAAAGTGGTGGTGTTTTTTACAATCAGCCATTAAATTTAAGTGTTTGTTCCAAATGGTCGGTCGAATTTGATTATCGAATTTGGGGAGGAAGTGCTGCAGATGGTTTGGCTTTTTGTTTTTTGGCAGTTCCTCCAGTGGGATTTGTAAGTGGTGGTGGCGTAGGGATTCCAGGAACGGCCAATGGATTA
>Ga0304728_1002155_pt1 | contig 12927 bp, 26 predicted proteins | sample C_130625_MF_Meta_FD_190476 | JGI IMG/M metagenome (GOLD analysis project Ga0304728, IMG submission 190476) | Freshwater microbial communities from Lake Croche, Canada to study carbon cycling - C_130625_MF_MetaG (v2) (version 2) | ecosystem: Environmental > Aquatic > Freshwater > Lake | place... | reverse complement strand
GGGGGGGGGGGGGGGGGGGTGTGGGGGGGGGGGGGGGGCGGGGGGGGGGGGGGGGGGTGGGAGGGGGGGGCGGGGGGGGGGGGGGGTGGGGGGGCGGGGGGGGGGGGGGGGGGGGGGGGGGGGGGGGGCACACCCACCATGTCCGGTAGTACACCTGCACTACCCTCACCACAGGCATCCTGGCCCCTCCCTGGGGCACGGCCCTGGGGCAGGGGTGGGCAGGAGTAGGGGTAGGGGTGGATGTGGACAGGCAGGCCCTGGGCCAGGGGTGTGTATGGGCAGGGATGTATATAGCACCTCACCTATACAGGGCACCCACCTCCACCCTCAGTGCTTAGCAAACAATGCCCTATCGTGCCTGTGTATCTCCCAACAATCAGCCCAGGCCTCGTCAGTGAGCCACTCCAGGCCGGTGTAGGCCTCGACCTCGGGTAGGGTAGGCAGGGCCAGGGCAGGGCCCAGTGGCAGGGGTGGGTTGGTCAGTACTTCGATTTCGTTTTTCATACCCTCAGTATGGCACAGAACGGCCTCGGATGCAAGCCATTGTAACAAAACTTCACAATCGAGCATGGCCGGTAGTACATATGCACTACCTAACCCCCCCCCCGTGGTACACACTAAAAAAGGCGCCTTTGGCGCCCTTCGTTATTACTTTGTGAGACAAAGTTCAGGTATTTTCTTTCATACAGGCACCAAACACTTCAACCTGAGTATCAGTGATTAGGTCCTGATAACGTGTCACGTTGGCGTCTGTCAAACAGAAGCTTACAGTCTCGACCCGGGATGAACCAAATCCCGGCACATTAGTCATTAGCCCATTGTCAACTTTGGCACGGGCACCAATACCGGCAGCAGCAACGATGCTGAAACCGACGATGGAGCCAATAGCAATGGTGATGAAAGGCTTTGCGTCTTGATTGATTGTCATTTGGTTGTTTTCTTGATTACCTATGTATAGTAGGGCATATCCAGTCAAAAGTCAAGGGGTCTGGAGGGGATTGTTACAATCCGTAACATTCGGCCATGGCGAGTAGTACATATGCACTACCGCAACCCCCCCCCTCAGGGGGAGGGATAAGATGGATATTAGCGGGCACCGTTCGGCAAGAAACGGTTTGGTGGTTCTGTGGGTTCAAAGACGAGAGCTTTTATGGCCTCGACTTTTTCCTCTTGAGAAAGCCCATTATAGTGCTTTTCCCAGGCCTTCGATTCAGCATCGTCGGGCGTAGCAACCTCCGCAGGCTTAGCAACCTCCGCAGGGGCAGGGATATTGTTTTCGACAGTGGTGGGAACAGTTACTTGGGGAGTAGTCATACGAATCAAGCTACCGACAATCCACGGGACTATGAAGAAAGCAGCGCAGATTGAAAAGAAAATGGTTCCGGAGTGGTCCTTGGAACGGGTTTGAGCGTTTTTGTTTTTCATATAAGTAGTATGGCAGGTTTGGGCCCAAAAGTCAAGGGGTTTCAAGGCATTGTAACAAAAGTTCACAAACGGCCATGGCCGGTAGTACAAATGCACTACCGCACTATTTATTGATAATAGCAGCAACTTTCGCTGGAAGGTATACCTGCCGCAGCTAAACTAGCATTGATTCGGTCTACACAATCCTGAGCCAGTTCTTCATCATAGGTCTCATAAAGTAGCTCGGTTTCGTAACCTTCTTGGAACTGAAAGATGGAGAATACTTGTTCGGTCATTGTTGTTTAGTTAGTGTTACTTAGTGTCAGTTGCCGTAGGCAAGGGCAGCCTCGGCGGCAGCATCCTTACGGGCTTGCCTTGCCATAGCAAGGTCCTCCCGGTCAAGAGCACGGGCAGCATCCAGCTCGGCATCGAAGGCATCGATGAGGGCGAGGATTTCGGGAGAGAGGGTTTCTTTGTTTTTCATATATGAAGTATGGCACGGATTGGCCCAAAAGTCAAGGGGTCTGGGGGCATTGTTACAAAAGTTCACAATCGGCCATGGCCGGTAGTACAGGTGAACTACCGACTTATCTAATTACCAGTTGCGAAGGAAGTAGTGGGCATCTTGCTCAACGTAATCTCCTTTGATGTTATTCCAAGTTTCCTTCCAATCAATAGCAATTTTGGGCGAGAGTGCTGTAGCTTCGTGGTAAAAGATGCGCTCCTCAGCAAACTTTTCGTCGCTCCCAAAGCAACCGAGAAAAACATCTTCAAAGTGCTTCAAGTCATCTATACTCCAACACTCAAGGAAGGCATCAATTGCACAATCACCGTAAACTTCAATTAGTTCATCCTTCAGATCAAGGGTGCTGGCAGTGGCAGTCATATCGGTTTCGTTTTTCATATATGTAGTATGGCACAGGTGAGGCCCAAAGTCAAGGGGTTTCAAGGCATTGTTACAAAAGTTCACAATCGGCCATGGCGAGTAGTTCATTTGTACTACTCACTAAGTAATAAAAAAGTCGGATACTTATCCGACCTAAACATCACTCACTCTTCATTTTCTGCCATTCGGGTGAAGTTTCCAAGAGCCATATATAGCTTTTGAGCTGTCATATTCTGCCACAGATTTTCAATGAAATCGTTAGCAGGATTGCCATCGTTGAAGTGAACGAAGAGGTCACGGATTTCGCCAATGATGGCTTGACGTTGGTTGTCGTTTAGAGTCATAGCTTGGTTGTTTTTCATACTGTTAGTATGGCACGGATTGGGCAGAAAGTCAAGGGGTTTGAGACCACTGTAACAAAAGTTCACAATCGGCCATGGCCGGTAGTACAGGTAAACTACCGGGGGATTTTACTTAGTTGTTAGTTCCTTGCCGAATTTACCGCATAGGTAGAATGCCATCCCTTTATTCTTTAGGGTTACTCCAGAGAAAGTAAGGGGAACATATTGACCGTTGGTTTTAGATGCCTTGGTGCGAATCTGAAGCAGTTTGTTAGGTCCAGTGATAGTGCCAAGTTCTTTACCAGCACTGAATAGGGTGCGAATGGTGTTACAAATGAAGTCGTAATCTTCTGCTAATTCCTTATAGTGCTCAGGGTGAGTTTCAGAGTTTAGAACTTCTGTCCCCACATAATCATTGGCACGGGTGAACCCAACGTAAATGGTTTGAGAGAGTTTCTCACCAACTTTACTTTCCGAGAAAGTAACAACTTCTTCAAGGATTTCAGAGAGGCAATGCTTTAGCTGTGTGACGGCAATTGATTGACCAACCGTGAAAGTCTTTAGTTCTCCATCTTCCAAATCTTTCAGGTTGGAACTGTTGGGAATGCCCAGGGCAGTTTCAATCAATTGACCACGCATTCCTTTGTTGTTACCGGGCTTTGAGAATGCGGTGAAGTCAGTAACTTTGAGCTTGGCAGCAACGTCAGCAACTTTCAAGGTCATAGTGGTTTCGTTTTTCATATAAGTAGTATGGCAGGTTTGGCCCCAAAAGTCAAGGGGTTTCGGGGCATCGTTACAATCTGTAACAATCGGCCATGGCGAGTAGTACACCCGCACTACTTACTCAGCCGCCACCGTACACGTAGGACACAACACCCTCGGCGCGGTTGACGCCCTCGATGACCTTGATGTCCTCGCAGCACAGTTTCTGGTGGTCGAGGGAGTTGCCGAAGTAGTCAAACTCCTCGGCGAAGAGTTCCCAACAGCGCTCCAGGGTTGGAGCAGCGACGACGGCCATCCCGCCAGTGTAGTCGGCGAGGACGTTTTCGAGGATGTACAGGTTCATAGCGATTTCGTTTTTCATATAAGTAGTATGGCAGGTTTTGGGGAAAAAGTCAAGGGGTTTCGAGGCACTGTAACAAAACTTTACAAACGGCCATGGCCGGTAGTACAGGTGAACTACCGAGGGGCACTTAGCCCAGCTCTTCAATCATTTCATCAATCTCTACACGGTTGACCTTAGCATCGGTCCATTTTACACCGTCGGGTGTTTCTTTAGAGCCATTCTCATAGAGTACATGAAGCAGCACTGAATAGGAGCCACAACATTTTGCCTCGTCATATAGTCCCTCGTCGTTACCTATCCACAGGGCAACATTCCAGGTCTCATAGTTGGACCAACCGTTGAAAGTCTGGTCATCGAGGCAGTTGGTTTGATAGGTGGCAGTCATTGCGGTTTCGTTTTTCATATATGTATTGTGGCACGGATTGGGCCAAAAGTCAAGGGGTTTCGAGGCATTGTAACAAAAGTACACAATCGGCCATGGCGGGTAGTACATACGCACTACCTTTGACCTCAGCGCTTAAGGGTAATGCGGGCAACAATCACAGTGTACTCGATGGCAGCAAGGGTCTTGCAGGCAAGCCTCTGGTTCCAAGAGAGGTAGTGATAGGGGGCACCGAATACCTCCATTGCGGCGTTCTGGCCAAGGTTGAAGAGGAGGTCGGAAGCGGTTTCGTTTTTCATATAAGTAGTATGGCACCTTTGACCTCGAAAGTCAAGCGTTTAGACCCCACTGTAACAAAAGTTCACAATCGGCCATGGCCGGTAGTACATACGCACTACCTTTATTTATACTAACTCAACTCCACTTTGAGATGAAATCCATATACTTAGACTGCCAATCATTGCCACTGTAGGGAGTATGCAAGCTGGCAAGTTCGGCAGCATTGAAACCGTCAAGGCCATCGCGTTGATAGCAACGACCTACATCATCATTCCGATGACTATTCAATTGTGGCCGACCTTTGTTGACATTAGTGGCAACATATACGGTCTGGCGAGTAGCAATGCAAGATGCGAGATTGTACATTCTCTACCTCAACCTACGCAAACGATTTGAGGAGCTTTCTCTACTTTGTAGTTGCCCACGGGGCCATACACTACACAGTAACCATCAGTGCCGAACTCACGGGTAACTCTCCAGCTTTCGTGCTGAACTTCAACGAGCACAGCTCCATCCATTTCAGGATCTTCTGCCAGTTCGCTATATATTAGCAACGCTTCGTGAGTGTTGCTGGAGTAGTTGAATTGGTTGAAGAAGCCGTGGTCGTTGGTGCCGAAGCCGATGATGCGAAAGGTGGTTTGGTTGTTTTTCATATAAGTAGTATGGCAGGTTTTGGGGCAAAAGTCAAGCGTTTTCGGGGTGCTGTAACAAAACTTTACAATCGGCCATGGCGAGTAGTACATACGAACTACTCTGACCTCGATGATACTAACCCCCGAACATTTCGTCGAAGAGAGGTGTATCGTTCAGTAGGTGGAGTTCTTGATTTAGCAAGGCAATTTCGTACTTCTTAGCCTCAACAAGTTGCAACGCCTGGGCGTATTTTTTACGGGCATCGTAAAGTTTATTTTGCAGGTCGAGCCTCTCGGTGCTGTTCAGGAGGGATGGATTGGTTTGGTTGTTTTTCATATATGTATTGTGGCACGGATTGACCTCAAAGTCAAGTGTTTCCAGGGCACTGTAACAAAACTTTACAAACGGCCATGGCGAGTAGTACATACGAACTACTCTGACCTCTACTATGCACCCACTAATTGTAATGATTTGCGAGCATATTCTTGCAATTTAGGAAGACACTCTTCCTCACACTTTACGTTGCACTTACGGAACTTTGGCATTTCATAATGCTTAGCAATAAGTGACAATTTGCCTTCTTCTACGTGATAGACGAACTGGGCAAAGTGTGCATTTTGAAAGATACCGTTCGGCCATTCTTCTTTGCCTTCGAGTGCAACATTGAAGAACACGGATTCGTGTCCTGCGAGTTTGGAATAGGAACGGGTTTGAAACATTGCTTCGGTTTGGTTGTTTTTCATACTGTTAGTATGGCACGGATTGACCCAAAAGTCAAGGCCCTGGGCCGGGTTGTAACAAAACTTTACAAACGGCCATGGCGAGTAGTACATACGAACTACTCTGACCTCAACTACCAGTTACGGTAGAAGTAGAACTCACCCTCCACAACATAGTCGCCCTCGATGTTATCCCAAGTTTTTTCCCAATCAATAGCAACGTAGAAAGGGAGCTGATCAGTTTCACCGTAACAAACGTGCTCCTCAGCAAACTCTGCACCGCTGTCATATCTTCCAATGTAAGCATCTTCAAAGTGCTTCAGGTCCTCCATATCCCACCACTCAAGGAAGGCTTCAACTGGGCCGTGACCGTACTGCTCACTCAGCTTATCTTGCAGCTCGGTAAGCTCATTGACCTCTTCATCTTCGGTATCTTCAACGGTAAGATGTGTAACTTCCCCATTCTCATCGAGCTTGACATATCCCTTGGCAAGCATCATCTGAGTGTAGAACTCAGTGTATTCAATCTTAGTATTGTCACCTTCACGAACATATCCACAATCGATGGCAATGTGCTTGTTAGTAACACCTTCAGCTCGCAGAGCTTCAATAGTGTCAAGGAGGGCCTGGCCGGTGAGGCGGGGGATGGAAGCAGTCATTAGGGTCGTTTCGTTTTTCATATAAGTAGTATGGCAGGTTTTGGCCCAAAAGTCAAGGGGTTTAGGGGCACTGTAACAAAACTTTACATTCGGCCATGGCGAGTAGTACATACGAACTACCCGTACTTATTCTAACTCGACGACCCTCACCGGTTAGATACAACTTTGAACTCTGTATTTGTGAAGCAAGCTTCCCATCGTGTCTGTTGATATTTAGCATCGGCCTCGCTATCGTAGATACCGACGGTGGAGAACTCGACCTCGTTTGGGTATTTTGCCACGAGCTTGTGTGTAAGGATTGCCATTGGAGCTGTTTCGTTTTTCATATAGGTAGTATGGCACGGATTGAGCAGAAAGTCAAGCGTTTTCGGGGGTCTGTAACAAAACTTTACATTCGGCCATGGCGGTCGCCATCATCACACTATCGTTATGTGTTGCTCCCGTTATACTCAACGACCGGGTCTCCCCCTCCCCTATCACATTATCGTTATATAATCATAAAGTTGTGCCTCAGCATTAACCTCGACCTCACAGTTTACTATGCCCAGGGCTTGCCGTAGTTAGTGTATGCTACCGGGTGAATGTGTGCCGGGGTTTACTATGCCCAGGGCTTGTCGTAGTTAGTGTATGCTACCGGGTGAATGTATACCTCGTCCACTTCACAAACTGTCTGTCCCTAAGTGATACCTGCCATTCCTATGTGCGGGTGCTCGGTGAGGGTAACCGTAACGGTAACAAGACTTCACTTATCCTTTCACTCTCTGACCCCACTATCATTTATGTAGAAAAATTTTGAAAACTTTTTGTATAAATGCGTTGAGTATATTTGGGAGTGTGTGGTGATATTTATTTTGTTACCGTGAGTGTAACACTATTGGCACACGCAGTTAGTTACTCCCCTGGAAGCAGATTGCCTCGGATGGGGGTAGGTCCCGGGCGTTGGTGATGTAGAAAGTTTTGGAACAAATTTGCGGGGGGTTGGCTTAGTTTAGGGCTCAGAATAGTTTAATCTTCCTGCCCTTACTTTGCCTCTCTCGTTGATACTCTGCCACTGCTTTTGCATAACAAATATCGTAGCAAATCTCTCTACCGTCGACAATAGATTGCCTCAAAAGTTCACAGGCTCTGTCTATTAGTCTTGCCTCTGTTTTCTTGTGCATTGTTATTTCTTACTGCGTTTCATTCTATTCTGCTGAGCTACGGCTCTGGCTATAAGTAACCTCTCGTCAGGTTGTTCACCCGTTGACTGTGCTTCTCTCCTCAAAACTGTTACCAATGCTTCTAAGTCTGGACTTAACTCCACAGGGTTCTTTATCTCCTCAAGTTCTTCCTCAAGGGACAACGGTTCGAGATAGTTTATGTAGGTATATAAGTCAGCTTCAAACTCTTTGGCTGAGCTATTATTGTAGGCCTCGATTATATCTTTCTGCACTCCCCAACTTTCCTCAGTTGCGGCTAACTTCCACGCCTCTGCTAACAATGGCAAAATCATTTTGTGCTTGCGTTCTGCCTCTTTTACACCCATTGGAACTAACCCCTCCAGCTTCTTCTTTCGGTTAGGTTCTCTACCTTTCACCCAAATATACGGGGGTTTATGAAACACCTCCGGCAACTTGCTAATATCACTTTCCTCCTCTATTTTCATTTGAGAGAGTGCTTTTAGTGCAACACCTAATGATGAATAACCTAAACTTTTTGCTTGCTCCTCATATCCCATAAATCTCCTCTGTTTCGCCTCAACTTTTACAATGAAGTTATGCAGGGTTAGATTATCCGTCTGCTCAATATCCATAGATTTTTCGAGACTTTCAAACGCCTTGACTATCTCTTCAAAGTCCAACATTGCTCGTCTAAAAAGATTGTTCATTTTGGTTCTGGTAGTGAAAAAGGGTGAGACCTACCAGAGCCCCACCCTTACGAATCTGATTCACTATTATTATACCTGGGACAAAAAAGTGTAAACCCTTTGAGTAGTGGCTCCTGAAAAAATCGTAGTGACACCACCACCCCAGGGGGTGGTGTCTTTACGCTTATTTCAAATACTTTCAGCAGTCACTCCGCAGCTTGTAATACCGGCGAAGTTCACTCAACCTAAAATCGCAAATCTCGCAGTTCACTCAAATACGCAATCAACCAATTTAATGTATTCACCGCCTCCGGATGTTTAACCGCATACTGTAACTTAAAGGTCGTGTAATCCGCCTCAATCAATACCAAAAGTCGCTCAATTTGCTTTTCTTTTTCTTTCCCATCTTTTGTGACTTGTTCGTCAAATGGTCCTGTCATTTTGCCTCTTTGTGTGTGAATTTAGTTTGTTTGTTTAGATGTGGCAACCTCTCGATATACCACACCATACTTTCCAAAAAATAATCGAAACCGCTCGCAATCCTCCCCCAAATACACAATCGCAGATTGAAACGGTGCGGCACCCTTACCATCCCCAAACTTCAACCTCTTATTCACTGCAACCCACGGAAACCTCGATAAACTCCGCCACCACCGGGTAGATACATCAAGCTTCACCAACAAAACTAACTCCTTCGCATTGCCGCATTCGTATTGCTGAACAGCATAAGGTATCCACTCCTTAGAGTTAGAATACGGATGATTCATAAATACACTATCTGCAATCCACTCCTGAGATAACCCATCAGTGGCCTCAGTAAATGTCTGCTTTGCCTCAACATTCGGAAATTCGCTATCATTAGAGCACGGGTCTAAATGCAAGTTGTTATCAAAAAATGCCAACACATCTTCAACAATTTCCTTAGGCGTATTCCAACAATCGTGCCTATTACCAGTTGTTGCTGTAAGTGCTTTTAACGCCCCTTTCATTCTGCCCCCTCATCAATAATTCCCTCCGGCAGATACTCAATACCTCCCCCAGTATCAATGATAACCTCACCGAATTTCAACAAGCCCCCATTTTCAACCCCTCCGCTAACCTCCTCCGCACTCAAATCATACGGCAACGGCAACACCTGCCCCAGCTCCATATCCTTGGCATTCTGAAACTTTTTCTGGTCTTTTATGTCCGAAACCTTGATAGCTCCAATCGTCCCTGAATCTACCCAATACTCCCTATTTTCCAAATCCGTATATGAGCCGTCACCGTATAAAGTCGGCAAGACAAACACTTTGCGCTTGTCCCTAAGCACATACTCAGGCCCCACTTCCCTCTCATAAAGTGAGAATATCTCCTGCCATTCTTCGGGGCTGGTCACATAGGAAATGTCCCCAATGTAATACTCAGTGCCGGTCTTCTTCGTTGCCATTTTGCCTTTAGTCTGTGTTTCCTTATTATTATATCCAAATTTGTTATCCGTACTCACACCTAAACCCCCAAGACATCCACCGCAACCAGAGAAATTCGCTCACTAATCTCGTAAGCCAAAGTTTCAAATAACTCCGGGTCAATCTCTCCGACGCATTTTCCCAAAGCCTGCAAGATTGCCGGGCAAAGAAAATCCATATATTCCGTATCATTGACAATGCAATCCGCAATTTGCGGTGCAAGAGTATCAGCAAGTTGCTCCACTGATTTGTTTGTGAGTTTCATTGTTTCCACCTTTAACTAAACTATTCCGCAAATAGTTCCGAAAATAGCAAAGGCAACAATAATCCCCCCGATAACACCAAACCCACCTAAATGCGCCCCAAGAAAGATGCAAGTGGCATAAATAGCGGGCATACCTACAAAAAGAAAGAAACCTACTGCGAGGAGAAAAACGAATTGTGCCATTGTTGTTTGTTTGTTTGTTTGTTTGTTTTTACTTATACTCGCACTCAAACCGAGCCCTGTCCACCACCATTAGGGGTGAAACTAAATTCACACTTTTCGGTCCAACTTTCCATCCCGTTATCACAAAGCTCATTTACTGCCGGTATATCAAACTCCACCTTATTTGTGGAGTAAGATTGCACCAAACCTGAGCAAAACTGCTTCGACTTTACAACACCGGGACCTCGCACTTCAATATAACCACACTGAGAACCTGCGGTCTTTCCAGTGTTAGTAAATTTGCAATTTCCGTGCCCGTATCCATTCATTATGCAATCTGGAAATGCGATAATAGCCCGGTTTTCGTACTGTATCCGAAGAGCCTCTATATTTGCTGCTTCATCTTTGGCATTCTTGTATGAAATGCCTGCGACAATTGCTGTTGCTGCGAGTGCCACAGATACACCAGCAATGATGATTTTGTTTGTGTTTTTCATTTTGTTTGTTGTTTGTTTGATTTCTACTCTATAAATATAACCGATTTTCCCTCAAAAGTCAAGGTGCCTGCGGTTCGGATAACCGAACCTCAAACCGTTTCATTCTTCAATATCACAAATCAAATCATAGTTATGAATATAAAGCTCCGTCTTTATATTTTCGTCGGAACCTTTTTCTCCACGGTGGTTCATTGAATATCGAATTTGCCACTGTGTTTGTTGAAAGTTTTGAAATCTCTCAACTAACCAATCGTTGACATTATAGGTAATACCGAACCGGTGTGGGCATTTCTCCACATTTTCCGCAAACTCTTCGTGAGAAAAACTTTGATGCAAATTTCCTTTCTTACCACCATACAGAAACGATTTAATATCATACGGAGGGTCAAGAAACACAAAAACATCTTTCCCCTTTGCCAACATAGGCACAGAATAATCCTGATTTGTAATCTTCCAATTCTGGATAATGTCACTGTATGCGGGCAACTTATCAATCCCAACCTTTGAGATATTATTACCTACAGTTGTTTTTGAGAAAGTTCCCCTCTCTGTCAAACCTGAATAAGAGGTCTTATTAACAATGTAAAACGCAACTGCACGGTCAAAGTCATTGGCACTATTATTTGCAAGAACATCCCGAGAAGCATCGTGAAAATCTTCCCACTTTTTCAAATTGGTCTCGTTGAGTACATCCTTGGATACATCCTTGGATACACCCTCAGGTACATCCTTCGCAACTTCCAACGGTTTCTCTATAATCTCTGGAATAGCATTCAGCAAAGTCTCAGAAAGTCTCTTTCCATCTTTCTGCAATTGCACCCAAAAGTTATAAAGAATGAAATACTTATCATTCACCCACACAGGCAAATTAGGATCATTTTGTGATACCATTAACGGCACACTTCCCCCACCCAGAAAAGGATCCCTAAATTCTTGAATATCCCTAGGTAAAAACTCACTAAGTTTCTTTAGTGCTTTACTTTTGCCCCCAGGATACCTTAAACAAGTTTTCAGGGGAAAAGGTTTAAATTTCACAACAGGTTCCAAGCTAGACATAGTATAAGGTGGGGAAAGGATTGGTAAACTAAAAACTGTCGATATAACGGTCGATGGCAGAATTGATTTCATCTGAGAGTATAACGGTAGATGATAACGGAAAAACAGTTTTAATATCACACTGATAATAGTTACCTATTTGCAGTTGCATAACTGCTCCGTCAGCACCCGGTTGATACAAGGACCGAGCAACTTCATCTTCCACGATAACAATGCGTCTCGCAGTCAAATCAATAACCATTAAGTAATCAAAAGTGCTCTCTTCTTGATAGTCTAGGAGAGTTTTTTTCGTCGATAAGAAAGATTTTACTTTGAAGGGTTTTGTATCGTTTGGGTTTTTCTTGTAAAAAAGATCCTTGCCCACTTTCAACTCAACTTTCACACCCCCATAGATAAAATCATAACCTCTGCAATCAACACGAATTAAATCGGAAGAAGCAGCAAGGGCTTTCTCAAGTGCCATTACCCGAGCAAAGTTATCAGCATTTGTTGAAAACCCTTCATCAAGATAAAGAGAATCTACGATGCCAAAAAACTTATTCCAGTCTGTGTCTGCCTCAAGGTGGTCAATTAGGTGCTTCATTTTGTTTGTTTGATTGATTGTTTTCTACCTTAAATAGAACAATTATCCCAAATATGTTCTGATATACAACTCATTCCAGTCAGTGAGTGTCACTTTACACTCCCCCCAATGTAATAACCAATGTAATCAGTGATACAATCAAATGCTTTTTCTATAAGGTATTCAGTTCCATCCAAGTCATCAAGAACTTGGTCGGTGATTTCCTCATCAAAATAGACCTGCTCACAATCATCATTCTCCACATATACATCATCCTTTGTGAAGATGAAAGCAGCACAAGATGCGTCTGGACCTTGTTGCTCAATGAGACGATTTACGGTCTCTTTGAGTTGTTGTAGTGTGCGATTCATTTACTTTGTTTGATTTTCCATACTGTAAGTATGCCACGGATTGGGCAAAAAGTCAAGGTGCCTATGGTACGGTTTACCGCACCTGACCCTATCTAACAATCAAACTCTACGATTTCCTTGGTGATTGAGTTATATCCAACCAGAATCGGGCTCTCTGAGCAAAACCAACTTCGCTTCAATCCACCGCACCCACCATCAAGTAATAACGATTTGCTATCTCGATATATCGTATGATAATGCCCACCAACTCTCACCCAATCTCGTTTCTTACTCACATTCCTCCACCACAATGCTCTGCCTTTGCCTTCACTTTGCGTTGGCCCGTACATCATTAGCTTCCTCACTTGTTTT
>Ga0304728_1002142_pt1 | contig 12970 bp, 2 predicted proteins | sample C_130625_MF_Meta_FD_190476 | JGI IMG/M metagenome (GOLD analysis project Ga0304728, IMG submission 190476) | Freshwater microbial communities from Lake Croche, Canada to study carbon cycling - C_130625_MF_MetaG (v2) (version 2) | ecosystem: Environmental > Aquatic > Freshwater > Lake | place... | reverse complement strand
TCCGCAACTTTTACTCTGATCCGCTTTTCATACTAGCCAACTACTTTATTCCCCCTACAACAATGAACCTGCGTATAACGGCCATCCTAGCCCTTCTCTTTTGTCCAGCATTAGTACTTTCGTTGAGTGCCGCAGAACAGCCGCTGGACAAACAAGTCTCCTCAAAAAAGCCCAATATCATTTTTATCCTCGCTGATGATCTGGGTATCGGAAACTTGAGTTGCTACGGTTCCGATCAGTTCAAGACCCCGCATATTGATGCGCTCGCCAAGGGAGGAACACTTTTCGAGCACTGCTATGCGGCTCCCCTTTGCGGTCCCTCCCGGGCACTTCTGATGACCGGGAGGTATGCCTACCACACCGGCATGACCGGTAATGATAGCGGTAAGCTGCTGAAACCGTCCAACGAAACGATGATCCCGAAGATCCTCAAGTCGGCCGGATATACCACGGCCATGTGCGGCAAATGGAATCAACTCCCGTTACAGCCGAGCGAATGGGGCTTCGACGATTACCTTCGTTTCCAAGCTAGTGGCAAGTACTGGAACACTCAGCATGGAGCCGAAACCTACACGCTCAACGGGCAGGAGATGCCGCTTCATGACAAGGAATACCTTCCGGACAGGATGCAGCAATTTGTCTTTGATTTTGTCAACGAGCACAAGAATGGCCCCTTCTACGTCTACTACGCGATGTCCCATGTCCACGAGCAGATCCTGCCCACGCCAGACAGCGCTCCCGATAGCAAAGACTTCTACGGGGACAACATCGCTTACATGGACAAGTTGGTCGGCAATCTTATTGCTGAGTTGGACAGGCTGGGGATCAGGGATAACACGCTCATTTTCTTTGCAGGCGACAATGGAACGGCCCATCCCTACGCGGACCGATCAACCATTCATGGGAAGACTCTTTCGGGTCACAAGTCCACCATGCTGGAGTGTGGTGCCTTGGTGCCTTGCATTGCCAACTGGCCTGGAGAAATCCCCGCAGATCGTGTCTCTAAGAGTCTCATCAACCTGACGGATTTCTTCCCTACGATCGCCGAGATCGCCGGGGCAAAACTCCCGGATAACCTTGTTGTTGATGGCAAGGGGTTTGCCTCCCAGTTACTTGGAAAGAACGAGAAATGGCCCCGCGAGTCGATCTTTGTTGAACTTGGAAGGCATTGGTATGACCGGGATATGGGCTGGAAGTTGAACGAAGCAAGCGAGCTATTTGACATGAAGAATGCTCCCTTTGAGGAGACCAAGGTCCCTGCAGATACAAAAGACGAGGTTGCGATCTATGAACGGAAGAAACTTCAGGAAGTGCTAGACCAATTGAATCCAGCGGGGGGCATTGTGGATCCGGGTGATGGATCAGGAAGCCATGCACACTCACCGGAACAAAAAGCTGCCAAGAAAGCCCGTAAAGCAGCTCAAAGTAATCCGGCCACTGGTGCTTCCCTAGACGTTTCCGATAAAGCTGCCAAGAAAGCGAAAAAAAGCGCCAAGCAAGGAGCTGTTTCTACTGACGCAAGCAAAGAGGGTCAGAATGTCAATGAGGCCAATGAGTAGTCAGCGGTCAGGCTAAAAGGCCGTTGACTGCTGATCTTCTCTTTCATAATGTTTTCAACCCTAGTTTTTGCGCGGTTAGCTCAGCGGTAGAGCACTACACTGACACTGTAGGGGTCACAGGTTCGAACCCTGTATCGCGCACCATTTTTAACGATAGGCTTCCAATATAGAGTGAAGAGGTGGCCCGAGGAGAGGGTTTTGTCATCGTGCCTACTGCAACCAAGCCTTGAGTCTGTAGAACCACTTGGGTCCGCTGGAGGCGTTGGTGGAGAGGGAAATGACTTGGTTGGATCCAAGGATGTTGGAGTAACCAGAGACGGGGCTCCAGGGGGCATTGGTGAGGTTGGTGGTGGCCTCCAGATTGTAGTAGCGCGTGAGTCCTGCATATCCGACTCCTGATCCAGCAGCGCGGGCGAGGAAGGAGAGGGTCAGGGTATTGCTTCCAGTATTGGAAATAGCGAGCAGGGGGGTGGTGATCGGCAGGGTAGGATCGACTCCGAAGGTGTACGCCTGTAGGTTATTAAGGCCGATCCCGTATGGGGAGGCAGTGTCTGCGGCAATGCCACTGTTGTTACTGGTGCCGAAAGTGGACACACGCCATGAGGAAACCGGATCATAGATCGTCATGGAAGAGGTGGCGCTGGCGGCATTCCAATTACTGGAGGACGAATTGGAAGCAAGAACGGGGTAACAGCCAGCAAGGCTCGGGGCATTGGATAACCCCGCGTAGGTAATACTGACTGGAATGCCGTTTGGTGTGATGGCAGTGCTGACCGATCGGGCATTCCCGTTGTAGGGCCAGTTCGTGGCTGAAATGCTAATGACGGGTGTGAGAGGTGAAATGGTGAGGATGGCGTTGTTGGAGCCTAAGAAGTTACTGTTAACAACGCTGGCGGAGACGGCAAAAACGCCTGCATTGGTGGGAGCGTTGGTGGTGGATGGATAGAATGTGTTACTATAGGTGATGACAACGGGAAGCGCGTTGGTCGGAAGGACGGTGCAAGTGACCGGTTCCGCCAGGCCGCTATAAACCTGATTCGTGTTGGAGATCGTGATCGTCGCCGGGGTGACGGCGGGGGCTAGGGCTTTCACGGTAAGGATCACCTGGCCTGCTGCACCGTTGCCGCCGTTTAGAGCGCCAATGGATGATTCGCGGGCACCTCCACCTCCACCTCCAGGTGGAAGTGTGGGTGATTGGCCTGCTCCATAAGCCCCCGAGTTGGGGTTTGGATTACCCCCATTGCCTCCACCCTGAACATTCGTTGCACCTGTTCCTGAGTTTGGTATAGCGGAGGCCCCGTTTGTGGAGGTGCCAGCACTTGCCCCACCGGCTCCGGCAAAAGTGTTGTTGTTGCCCTGAGCCCCGCTTCCCCCAGCAAAGACGACATCCCCAAGACTTCCGTTTGTAGTTCCTGAGCCTCCGGTTCCGTAGATGGAGTTGTTGGTGCCGACTGCACAGGCTCCTCCCGCCCCCCCCTTTGCGATGATCGTAGAGGATGGGGTATTGGAACTATTGAGCCACGAGTCTCCGCCAGCAACCGAAGCGCCGTTCACGACGGCATTGGTAGGTGACGCTATCCCGCCTGAGCCAACGTTGACGATGTAGGTCCTCCCCGGAGTTACAGGATAGGAGTTCACTTTTGCATAGGCGCCTCCCGCTCCACCACCTCCTGAGGCAGTGCTGCTGACCTTCTGGGCACTTCCTCCCGCACCGCCTCCGCCCCAGCATTGCACCTGAATCGAGGTGACATTGGCTGGGCAGATCCATGAGGTCGTTGAGCTATTCGTGAAGGAGAAATTCGTGAGGTTGGTAGCCAAGTTGATGGTCAATGTTGCGGAACCGATTCCACCGAGTGAGTTCACTGCAGAGATGATGGATGAAAAAGCTCCGTTTGTGGTCGGGGTTCCAGAGATCAGGCCAGTGGCGGAGTCAACACTCATGCCGGGAGGAAGACCTGTTGCTGAAAAGCTGACCGGATTGCCCGATGCCGTAATAAAATAACTCAGGGGGGTGCCCACAAGACCCACGAGGTTGAGGTTTCCCGTCACGGAGGGAGCAACAACGATCTGAAAGGTTCCCGATCCGGATCCGCTGTAGACTGGGTCAGTGATAGCTGATGCCACGCTGTAGGAACCCGGAGCTGATGGGTTTCCGGTGGATCCGTTGACCAGATAGGTCACAGGAAGATCCAAAGGGGTTGTGGTGAAGGTAAGGGGGATACTGCTTCCGGTATAGTTTTGTGAGGTGATGGTGAGCGCGACGGAAGCCCTGGATGAGGGGAGCAGAAGGGGAGAGAAGGTGTTGGTGACGCAACCGACCTCGTAGCGGCGGAGGGGGCTAATGCCATAGCCGTTGGCGCTTGTCTGATAACTGCCGATATCCGAATTTGTGGAGGGACGGGAAAGCCCCCTGATGTCCAGAGCGCCATAGATGGTGACATTTGAGGCCAGTTGATAACTGGAACTTAAGGAAGAAGTGTCGTTGATAAGCGGCAGAGCAGCACCGATGCCAATGACAGGGCTTCCACTCGCGGGCACAATGGTCAGGGAGTTGTAGATGCCTGTCAGCAGAGGGTCGGAGGCCGCATTGGTCGCAATGGTATTGGCGGTTGACCCCAGAATCGAAGCGGCCGTTCCAAGCTGCGAAATTAACGAGCTATAGACATAGGCCCCACGGGAGCTCCCTCCAAAGTTGGAAAGCGCGTAGCTATTGTCACTGATGATTCCGGCGGCTGCGATATTCGAGCTGTAGGCAACGAGGTTGTTATAGAACTGGGTGCCGTATGGCCTGTTGGTAAGCGTGGGATCCGAATTCATATCCAGATCCAGGGAGGTACAATTGAGGAATGTGTTCCCGTAGATCTGGGAACGAACGGCCGTCTTATAGGGGAGGACAACTCCTTCGAGAACAAGCGGATAGGAGACAGGATCGTTCCATCCCTCCCCGACTCCCAAGGCGCCATGGGTGGTTACCCCTGTGAGGTTGAAAAAATAGTTGTTTAGGAGGCTGTTGCCATATCCGTAGAACCTCACTCCTCCCATGCGATTATTATGCGGATCGGTGAAGACGATATTTCCGTTTGCATCATAGGCACCGCTTCCAAGGAAACAGTTTCCCTGAATCAAGCTGTAGTCCGATTCCCTGAAGCAGATTCCCGAGTAGTTGTTGAGAATCGTATTGTAGCGAATGTTATTTCCACGCGACTTGATTGAAATCATTTCCGGTTCACCGGTGGAGTCATCAGGGCCGCCATAGGCACTGTATGTGGCATGGTAGAAGCTGTTGAACTCAACGGTGGTGGCCATGTTATTGGTGGAGAGAGCGCCCACACCAATGCGGATGGTTTCATATCCGTTTCCCATGGATCCGGGTCCGCTTGCCGGTACATAGAGGTTTGCATCGTTTCCAAGCGGGATCAGTCGCTGGCCGAAGTAATTATAGCGGATGGTATGGTGTCCGAAATCGGTCACATCCTGCCCAGCATTGGTTCCCTTATAGAGTTTGATCGTGGCATCACGGATTGAGGTTCGTAGGTAGGGATTGGTCTGGTTGATGTCGTTCGTGTTGAAGTCCCTTCCCTGGAACTCGCAATATTGAATCGTGTGATGGTAGCCGCCTGCGACGAAAATCCAGGGGCCGTAATGGTGATTGTAGGGGCTTGTGTTATCCCTGCCGCAGTAGTCGAACTTGATGTGTGAGATCGTCATGTATCGGGAGTTGTAATCTGTCGATAGGATATCTGCCGAATTTCCCGCATAATCGCTGTTTGTGTCGGGGGCATACATGCCGCTGGTGGGGGCAAAAGTGAGCCCTGCAATAGTGATTCCCTGTCCCGCGAGCGTGATGCTGGAGAGGTTGGTGACAATCACGCCTCCAATCGTTGGGACATAGTTTCCGTCGCAGGAGTAGATGATGGCAGGATTGTTCTGGGCATCCCCATCCGTCATTGATCCGGTCACGGTGTTGGTCAACCCTGCCCAGTTGCCCCCTTTCAGATAGACCCGATCACCGGCAAATAACGTGGAGAAACTCCTTCCGCTCTTGTCTTTCAGTGCATTGAACTGGGTCGCTGTGTCCACATAATAAGCTGTCGCAGACAACTTGTTGGCAAGCAGGAGTGTGGCAAGAAGCTGCAACAATAATAATGTGCGAAACGTTCTTTTCACTCCAAGATGTGTGTGCTTTTTTTCTTTGGGGAATCAGGAGATGATGAAGAAGAGAATCAGTACCTAGAATCTACTGGAGCCAAGCTTTGAGTCGGTAGAAGAACTTGGTGCCGCTGGAAGTGTTGGTGGATAGGGAGATGACCTGATTGGAGCCGGGAATGTTGGAGTAACCGGAAACGGGGTTCCAAGAATTGGAGTTGGTGAGGTTGGTAGAAGACTCCAGGTTGTAGTAGCGAGTGAGTCCCGAGTAACCGGGGCTCGATCCGGCGGAAAGGGCGGTAAAGCCGAGAGATATCGAGTTGTTGTTTCCGTTCGAGATACTCAGCAGGGGAGTTGTGAGTGGTTGGGTGGGATTGACCCCGAAGGTGTAGGCCTGGAGGTTGTTGAGGCCAATCCCATAGGGGGATGCATCGTCGGCGGCATTGCCACTGTTGTTACTGGTGCCGAAAGTGGAAACACGCCACGCAGACACAGGATCATAGATCGTCATTGAAGAGGTGATGCTATTGGATCTCCAATTTGAGTTGACAGAATCTGCTGACACGGTGCCTACCACGGAGTAGCTTCCCACGGAGCAAGGTGCTGTCTGGGATCCGTTGTAGGTCAGTAGGAAAGGAATCCAAGCGGGGGTAACAGACGCGTTAAAGCTATAAGGATAGCCGTTGTAGGGGTTGCTGGCATTGCCATTGAGCGAGATTGAAGGAGTCAATGGGGAGATGGTCAGAGTGCCAATTCCCGAACCATTGTAGATTGAGTTGGTTGTGAGAGCACTGGCCAAGTAACTGCCAGCATTGGTAGGTGCATTGGATGATGTCGGGTAAACAGTAGGGCTAATCCCCGAATAATTGGTTACAATCGGAATATTGGAAGGGACGGAGGAAACGGTCACCGCTTTGGGCGTTCCGTCAAAAGTCTGCGTGAGGTTTCCCAAAGTTACGGTTGCCATCAGATTCGTTACGGTGATGATCACCTGTCCGGGGGCTCCGTTACCACCGGAATAGGTGGTGGTATTGGCACATCGGGCTCCTCCCCCTCCTCCCCCGGGAGGGGTTGTTGGAGTTTGGCCTGATCCGGATCCCGTTGATGGATTAACACCACCACCATTCCCGCCGCCAGTGACAGCCGAGGCACCAGTTCCCGTATTCGCAACGGCACTGTTTCCATTAACCCCAACTCCAGCGCTACCACCACCTCCTCCGCCATAGGTGGTTGTGGTACAGGTGGCGCCGCTTCCGCCCGCATTCACTATGTCTCCAATGCTTCCGGATGCCGTTCCGCTCCCCCCTTTTCCATATTTCGTGGCATTTGCGGTCAATGCTGCTGTTTGACCACCTGCGCCTCCTTTGGCCAGAATATTGGTGGAGGGAGTATTTGTTGAATTAATCCAAGAGTCTGAACCCGAATTCGTGGCTCCATCGTTTGTGGAACTCACGCCTCCAGCACCCACATTGATGTAATAGGAATTACCAGGGGTTACCGCATAGGAGTTCAGTTTGGCATAAGCCCCCCCCGCTCCTCCCCCGGCAACTGCATTGCCGCTGGTGAATCCTGCGCGACTTGCAGCTCCTCCGGAACCCCCTGCTCCCCAGCATTCGACTTTTATTGAGGACACGTTGGAGGGACAGGTCCAGTTTGTCGTGCCGGCATTGGTGTAGGTGTAGGTAGCGTTCGTGGTGACGATTTGGATCGTGACCGTACTACTCCCTTCGGCATTCGATGAAGAGACTGTGAAGTTGTTGGTTCCAAGCTGATTGATGGTGCCGGAGATGATCCCGGTATTGGTATCGAGATTTAATCCACTTGGGAGATTGCTGGCACTGAATCCCGTTGGGTTATTAAGCGCTGTGATCTGATAGATGAAAGACTGGCCCTGTAGGGCGATTGTGTTGGTGCTGCTATTGATCGATGGCACCCCCATGATGGTCAGATACGCATTAGTGGTCGCGGAATAGTAGTTCGGGCTTTCTCGAACGCTGGCGGTCACCAGGTAGGTTCCGGTAACCGTGGGAGGATTGGTGGTGTTGGGATAGGAGCTGCTGCTATAGGTCGTCACAACCGGAAGGTTTTGAGGGGTGGTGGTGACTGTTACCGGCTGAGGGTTCCCCGAGTAGGCCTGATTGGTTCCAGAAACATTGATCACCGTGGTTGCTGGAGCGATGGTCAGCGTGCAGGCGCCCGATACTGTGTAATTAGTATCCGAGGCGAAGCTTGCCACGGAGTATGCCCCGGCATTAGTGGGTGGATTGATCGTCTGGGGATAGGTTGAGTTGCTGTAGGTTACCGAGATCAGAGACTGGGCGGCAGGTGGCGAAACGGAAGTGATGGAGACAGCTTCGGCGCTTCCGTTATAGATCTGGTTTGTGTTGCCGTAGGTCACCGCCGTCGGAGTGACAGCGTAGAAACGGGCGTGAAAGGTCTGACCATAGGAATTTTTGACCACGGCGGAAAAGCCCACACTAGTGCCGTTGGTAACAACGTTGGAAACCCCTGGGCTGCCGCTGAGGAATTTATAACTGCCCGGGGCGTTGTAACTCACACTGACTGATCCCGAGTTTGTCTGCGTTGGGTCACTAATTGAGAGATCAATGTAGGCACCGTTGCTCTGCGCCAGTGCGCTGGCCTTCGAGTTTACGGTGATGCCTCCGCTCGTGTAGGAAGCATTATTCCAAAAGTTTGCGGCAGTCATGCCGAGTTGCGTCAGTTGGACGCACTGAGCGTTTGTTGAGTTCTCCACGATGGTGACTGGTGGATTGGAGGCATAGGATGCAGCGCTACTTGATGAGTATCCTGGAAGCAGAACGTAGGAATAGGTGGCATTTGTCGGTTTTGCGCCGTGGTTGAACCAGAAGGTGAGGTAGTTATTGGAGACCGTCGTGGTGGAACCGTTGGTCATGACTTGTACCTGAGATCCCGTCCTGGTTTCTCTCAGGACCTGCAGTGTGGTCGGCGTTGGGAAATAGTAGCTGATATCACTTCCAGCGACCCTCCCGCTGAGATGAGCCCAATTGACCCCGGCGACGGAATTAGAAGAACCCAGCGTTGATGGGAAGTTGGTGCCATTCAGAGAGAATGCATCCGTTCCTGACGTGCTCAGCATACGATTCTCAACAATGGACTCGATAATGTCATTGCTGGTGCTCGTGATACCTGCCCCAAGGCAGACCACCTCATTATCAAAGAGAAACCACGACTTTTTAGCGACAAGAGGATTTTTGAGCGCATTAGCATCATTGAGTTGCATACCAAAAGCACCGTACCCCCCATAGGATACACCCCCCACCCAACTCTCCGTGGAAAGCGTTCGGTTAGCCTGAGAGTTGGTGAGTTTCTGCTGGGCGTCGATTGTCGTGCCAGGCAGTCGGTAGGGATTGACTGTCCACCAGAAATAGTCCGGTGACTCGCCCGCGGTATATTGTCCCTGGTCATTGTTATAGAGATATGTCTCGCCATCCCCTTGGTGCCATCCCCAGTAGTTTTCATTGTTAATGCTCTCGTAATTGAACTTCCTTGTTGAATATCCGACCACGCCAAAACCCCAACCCGGTTTGAGGTGAACCATGCTGTCCATGTTGGGATAGATGAAGTTGCCCGTGAGTTCGGGAAGGGGACTCACATTCGCATTGGTCATCAAGTTTTGTGCCGCCGGCAAGATTGGAAATGAGCAGTTGCTAAGGAAGGGGTAGTAAGTGTTCTGCTGGGCCCAATATTTCACCATTGATTGCATCCTGGCTGAGTCGGCCGCTGGAGCGAATGAGGAAATCCGAAGGACGTCTTCTAAAACGGTTTGACCTGCTCTCTGCGAACTTATCGTGGTAACTCGACCACGACCATCACACAGAGCCAGTGCGGCTCCTTTGTAGACGAGCGGCTCGAACGACTGGTAAACCCATGCGTAGAGATTCGTCCAATTTGTCGTATAATTGGTCATATCCCATGAGGATCCGCTCAGCAACTGGAGGGTTGGAGGGAGAATATCCAAGAGAGAGACGCCGTAACCTGAGTTGTAGGGTAGACCTCCGATATAGGGGAGGCTGCCAGAGGTGGCATTCGAAGAGTGAAAGACAAATGATCCGTCCGAATAAAACCCGTCGCCATTGGTCACGTAGGGAAAAACGATTTGGCCGTACGCGGAGCTTCCCTGTGTAATCTGGTTGCTGTTCTTGAGCAAAACGCCTGCGACCGTGATCACGTTGGCTTTGTTGGCGCAGTTGGCTCCTGTGAAATGAGGTGTGTTGGTATAGTTAAGAGGGTTATTGGAAGTAGCCGCTTGGTAAGCCTCCTCCCAGTTCACGGCCGCCATATAGTTCGCTACCTGATTGCTGGATAGGTTGGTATAGACGATGGATACCGTGTTCACCAGCGCCTGAGGACCGCTGATCTCAAGATCATACCAGTTCCACGCTGAAGGAAAGGTGCCCGTGTATACTTTGGGTGTATTTGTATTATACCAATTTGCATTCATCCAATCGAGGCCGTGGATGATGTTGGTGAGTAGCGTTTGGTTGCCTTGGAGGCTGGAGCCTTGGGTGACATAGGCCAAGGCCATAGCCTGGAGTTGCTGGTAGGCTGATACAATGAAAACGGAGTCTTGATTGGTTCCCAGATTGGTAATGTTACTGAAGAGGTAGTTCGTGTTGGTATTGCTCGTCATGTACCCCAAATACTTGGTTCCGGAGGAGACGATGCTACTGATGCCTGCGGCAATATTAGGGTCGTTAGTGTTGTAATTGTTCGTTGCTCCAGGAGAGAAATTTGTCATCCCGGTGAGGATGGAGACCCAATTGGTACGGAGGGTGTCGTATTGGTCAGCTTTCGCCGATGATGTAACAAGAAGAATGGTCAGTAAAATGAGGACTCCAATCTTGGAGAGCATCGAAACACGGATGTGCCCGAGTGGAGGGGGAGGCATCATGATGAAAAGATTAGATTGTTACTTAAAATTTAGCACTAATCAGTGAACAATCTACCCCTTTACAACAGAAAAACCCTACTGGAGCCAAGCCTTGAGTCGGTAGAAGAACTTGGTGCCGCTGGAGGTATTGGTGGAAAGGGAGATGACCTGATTGGCGCCAAGAATATTGGAATACCCTGCCACAGGAGTCCAAGTGTTTGAGTTGGTGAGGTTAGTGGTGGCTTCCAAATTGTAGTATCGGCTGAGTCCTGAGTAACCGGAGCCTGATCCAGCTGCACGGGCTAGGAAAGATAGAGTCAGGTTACTGCCTCCCGTATTGGAGATGGAGAGTAGGGGGACTGTGATCGGTTGAGTCGGATCGACTCCGAAGGTGTAGGCTTGGAGGTTATTGAGGCCATTCCCGTAGGGAGAGGAGGTGTCGGCCGCATTGCCGCTGTTGTTACTGGTGCCGTAGGTGGACAGGCGCCATGAGGAGACTGGATCATAGATCGTCATTGGAGAGGTGGCGCTGGCTGCACTCCAGTTGGAGTTGATGGAATCAGCCGAGATGGTGCCCACTACGGAATAACTCCCCACAGTGCTGGGTGCATTCTGAGATCCGTTATAGGTAATGATGCAAGGGATCCAGGCGGGGGTAACGGATGCATTAACACTCCAAGGAGAGCCGGTGTAGGGGTTGCTGGAACTTCCGGTAAGAACAATCAAAGGGGTGATGGGCAAGATGGTCAACGTTCCACTTCCCGAACCGATGTAGATGGAGTTAGTGGTGAGAGCGTTGACCAAGTAACTCCCCGCATTGGTGGGAGCGTTGGAAGATGTTGGGTAAATCGTGGGACTGATACCTGAATAAGTCGTTACAATAGGAATATTGGAGGGCGAGGACGTAACCGTGACGGCCTTGGGCGTTCCATCGTAGGTCTGGGTGAGTGCCCCCAAAGTCACCGTGGCAGTCAGGTTCGTCACCGTAATAACCACCTGACCGGAGGCTCCGTTACCGCCTAAGTTGGCGAGGCCTGTCGTTCCTGCCCTTGCTCCACCACCTCCACCTCCGGGTGGTAATGTGGGAGTTTGTCCAGGTTGGGAAGAACCCGATGCATTTGGATTGCCACCATTTCCTCCACCCACGACTGCTGTTGCACCGCTCGTGGAGCCATTTGTTGCGGAATTTCCGGCGCTTGTTGTTCCAGCACTACCACCACCACCACCACCCTGAGTAGTTGAATATCCTGATGCTCCACTTCCACCCGGATAAAGGATAATTCCTATGCTTCCATTAGTAGTGCCTGTCCCACCGGCTCCAGTCCCACCCGTGACGGAAGCGCCTCCATTGCCACCCTTGGCAAGGATATTTGTGGAAGAGACATTGGTGGAGTTGAACCAAGAGTCGCCACCAGGCACTGAACTATTGTTAGTGATCGCATTGGTAGGTTGCGCCGAGCCGCCGGCACCAACGTTCAGATAATAGGTTGTTCCGGGCGTGACGGAATAAGAGTTCACCTTAGCGTATGCTCCTCCAGCACCACCCCCGCTGAGGGCGGTTCCCGAGGTTTTGATGGCACTGCCCCCAGCGCCGCCGCCACCCCAGCACTGGATCTGCACGGAGGTTACATTGGATGGACAGAGCCACGTATTGGTTCCTGCATTTGAGTATGAATAGACTGAGTTCGTTGTGACGAGTTGCATCAAAGTCGTGCTGCTTCCCAGTGAGTTGGAAGCGATGATTGAGAAGGTATTGGTCCCAAGATTGCTGAGGGTTCCAGTGATCAATCCAGTGTTTGTATTTAGGGTCAAGCCGGATGGAAGATTTGAAGCGCTGAAGCCCGTTGGGTTGTTCAGAGCGGTTATCTGATAAACAAAAGATTGGCCTTGGAGTGCGATCGAATTGGTGCTGCTTGAAATGGCAGGGACTGCGGCAATGGTCATGCTTTCGCTGGCGGTAGCCTCATTCCAGTTGGCGCTAGGTGCGATGTATGCGAATATGGAATAGGTACCCGCAGCGGTGGGCGGGTTGGTTGAGTTGGTGTAACTCGGACTTTCGTAGGAGGTAATCACCGGTATGTTTGCGGGTATCGTTTGTGCTGATGCAGGCACGGGACTACCGGTATATGGGAAGGAACTGCTGGGAAACGTGATCACGGGAGTCACCTTTGAAATGATCATGTTGGTTGTGGTTGATCCCCCATAAAGTGGATCATAGACGGCGGCAACCACACTGTAGGTTCCTACATTGATGGGCGGATTTGTTGCACCCCCATACGTGCAGATGACCGGGATATTGAAGGGGGTTGTGGTTGAGGTAGCTTGGGAAGCAGCGTTGCCGGAATAGGTTTGA
>Ga0304728_1002141_pt1 | contig 12972 bp, 13 predicted proteins | sample C_130625_MF_Meta_FD_190476 | JGI IMG/M metagenome (GOLD analysis project Ga0304728, IMG submission 190476) | Freshwater microbial communities from Lake Croche, Canada to study carbon cycling - C_130625_MF_MetaG (v2) (version 2) | ecosystem: Environmental > Aquatic > Freshwater > Lake | place... | reverse complement strand
GCATTCCCACTTATTTTTGCGATCTCTGGTGTTAACTTTCCAATTGGTGTTTTAATTTATTGGTCAACAACAAATATTTGGACATGGGGACAACAGTTCTATGTCATCAAGCGAAACCCAACACCAGGATCGCCGGCTTATGAAGAGCTTCAACGAAAGCGCGCCAAGCACGATGGCGTAGAGAGCACCGATTCAACCGAGAACTCTGAGGGCACAACGATCGAAGAAAAAGGTCAGCGCCAGCAGCCAAAAAAGAAGAAAAAGAAGAAGTAGAAGTAGACAAAACGGACTTATTACTACAATCCCGACAAAGGGGGCATCATGGCAAAGAGTAAAGTTGAAGAAGCACCTGTTGAAGCTACAGAGGCAGTAGAAGCAAAAAAGGCACCTAAGGGTGTTGCACGTCTGGAGGAAGAGGGCGACATCGCCGCTGACTACCTAGAGGCGTTGCTTGACATCGCAGATCTTGATGGCGACATCGATATCGATGTTGAAAACGACCGTGCCGCCCTTGCAATTGTTGGCGGAAAACTCAACCACCTCGTGGGCCGCGACGGAGAGGTTTTGGATGCTATCCAGGAGCTCACACGTCTTGCTGTGCAGACCTCAACAGGAGATCGCAGCCGCTTAATGCTGGATATCGATGGATTCCGTGCCGGTCGCCGCACTGAGCTCAAGAAGTTGGCTGAAGACATGGCTGAAGAGGCAAAAACAACTGGCAACTCCATTAAATTGAAGCCAATGAACGCTTTTGAGCGCAAGATCATCCACGACACAATCCAGGATCTAGGGCTAACAAGCGAGTCGGATGGCGAAGATCCAAACCGTTTCGTAGTTATCTATCCAGCGTAAATCGTGGAGGTTTCACGTGAAACCCTCATCGCGAGGCATTTTCCAGATATTGAGCGGGTTCACGCCTACGCTAAATTCCTAGAAACAGCTGGAATTGAGCGTGGATTAATTGGTCCTCGCGAGGCTGACCGCATCTGGGAGCGCCATATCTTTAACTGCCTGCCAATAACCACCCTTTTTACAGAAGGTGCCACCGTCTTTGATATCGGTTCTGGGGCGGGTCTGCCAGGAATTGTTATCGCCTTGGCCCGTCCAGATCTGAAAGTAACCCTGATTGAACCCTTGGAACGCCGGGTGGAGTTTTTGCAAGAGGCGGTTGAAGGACTTGATATCGAGGTAATTCGAGGCCGTTCCCAAGATGTGAAGACAACTGCGCATTATGTAACCGCTCGCGCAGTTGCCCCTTTAGAGAAATTAAAAAAGATTAGCTGGCACCTTTTAAAAACCAACGGCTCATTGTTAGCCATGAAGGGCGAAAAAGCCCAAGAAGAGATGAAATCTGTGCCAAAAGCTCTGCTCCATGAGGTAAATCTGGAGGGAATTGAGCTCAGCCGCATAGTTGAAGTTAAAAAAGGTGCTTAACTACCCACGTGAATGATTCACGTGAAACAAAAAAGGTAGTTGGCACCCGCCGCCTCAAAGAGGCGATGGCTAAGCCCGCCTCCCTTCGAATCCTCACCGTAGCCAACCAGAAGGGTGGGGTCGGCAAAACCACGACCACCGTCAACCTAGCTGCAGCCCTTTCTATGGGTGGTCTAAAAGTCATTGTTATCGATCTTGATCCACAGGGAAATGCATCTACCGCCCTAGGTGTTGAACATGTTGATAATGCAGGAATTTATGAAGTGTTGATGGGTGAATCAACAATGTCGCAGGTAATTCAAAAAGTCGCAGGATTTCCTTCACTGGAATGTGTTTCATCAAATACTTCATTAGCACAAGCAGAAATTGAACTTGTTCCAATGGTTGCGCGCGAAATGCGTTTAAAAGAAGCAATTGAAGAGTTGGTTACCCAGCGCGCAGCGGTTGGCGAAACAATTGATTACATCTTTATTGATTGCCCACCGTCACTAGGTTTATTAACTATCAATGCATTTACAGCTGCGAAAGAAGTATTAATTCCAATTCAATGCGAGTACTACTCACTTGAAGGATTATCACAACTATTAAAAACATTTGAATTAGTAAAGAAGCGTTTGAATCCAACATTAAAGTTGTCAACACTTGTTTTAACAATGTTTAATAACACAAATCTGGCAAATGATGTTGCTAATGAAATAAGAAAACATTATCCGAATGAACTAATTGATATTCCAATCCCTCGTACAGTTCGTGTTTCAGAGGCACCAGGATTTAAGCAAACAGTTATGACATACGATCCAGTTTCCCCAGGAGCTGTTGCCTACATGGCAGTTGCCAGAGAGTTAGCAGAACGCGGAAAACCTTTTGATTCAAATGTTGTTTCAATAAATTACAAACGTGAAGGTGAGATCGCTTAATGGCACGCCGTGGTGGACTTGGAACAAATCTTGATGCATTAATCCCAACATCATTAACTGTTGGAGATAAAGAAGTAGGACAACAAAATGAAGTTGCAATCAGTGCAATTTCTCCCAACCCGCGTCAACCTCGCACACACTTTGACCCAGTTGCACTAGAAGAGCTAATTGCTTCAATAAAAGAAATTGGAATTTTGCAACCACCTGTTGTGCGTCAAACAACACCAGGCAAATACGAATTAATTATGGGAGAGCGCCGTTTTCGTGCGGCAAAAGCTGCTGGTTTAAAAACTATTCCTGTCATTATTCGTCAAACACCAGATAACGAACTTTTACGGGAAGCGTTGATCGAAAACATTCATCGCAGCCAACTAAACGCACTTGAAGAAGCGGCTGCGTATTCACAACTGCTAACAGATTTTAATTGCACACATGATGAGCTGGCGCAAAAACTTGGAAGATCTCGTCCCCTGATTTCAAACACGATTCGTTTAATGAACTTGCCTACATCTGTTCAGCAAAAGTTGGCATCTGGTGTGCTATCTGCAGGACATGCTCGTGCATTGTTGGGTTTAAGTGATGCCGGCACAATTGAAAAACTTGCCACGCGAATTGTTACTGAAGGTTTATCTGTGCGCGCAACGGAAGAAATCATTTCTTCAGGTGCTCCCAAGGGCCAATCAACCAAAAAACCTAAGCAAACTAAATCTGCCAGCCCTGAATTACAGGAAATTGCAGAGCGAATTGGCGATGCGCTAGATACTCGAGTATCTATTCAAGGCAGCGCGAAAAAAGGAACAATTGTTATCGAATTTGCTGGAGCAGAAGATTTAAAACGAATTACGAAGGCGCTAGAAAACTAACCCTTTAGTTCAAACCCTTTACGACTTGCCATTTCTTGCTTGATAACTCCACCAAGTGCTTTCACACCTTCGCGAATACGTTCAGGTGTTGGGTAGCAATATGACAAACGCAATGACCATGATCCAAAACCATCTGCATAAAAAGCGGTTCCTGGAACATAGGCCACCTTTGCAACAATAGCTTTAGGCATCATCGCTGTTGTATCAATTTCTGGTGGCAAAGTGACCCACACATAAAAACCACCACCAGGCTTTGTCCATTGCGCAGTTGCTGGAAAGTGCTCATCCAAAGATTCCAACATCGCATCACGACGAACCTTGTATAGCTCACAAAATGAAGCAATTTGATCGCGCCAAGGTTGATCAGCTAAGTAACTCGAAATAGTTAATTGCGTGAAGTTGGAAGGACACAAAATTGATGATTCACTGGCAATAATCAGTTTTTCCTTCAATGAAGGTGGCACTAACGTCCAACCCACACGCAAACCGGGTGCAATTGTCTTTGAAAACGAGCCTAAATAGATCACGTTTTCAGAATCCTCAGCACGCATCGCGTTAGGCGATGGCTTATCAAACCCCAACAAACCATATGGATTGTCTTCAACTACGAAGATTCCTGCTTCCCGGCAAATGGTCAAAATTTCTGTGCGACGTGAAGCTGGCAATAAAACACCGCTTGGGTTTTGGTAATTAGGAATTATGTACAAAAATTTAATTTTACGTCCTGCAGCGCGAACGGTTTTGATTGCTTCAGCAAGTGCCGATGGAACTAATCCATTCTCATCGGTTTCAACGTGCACTACAGATGCTTCGTATTGATGAAAAGTTCCGAGTGCACCGACATAAGAAGGCGCTTCAGCAAGAACAACATCGTGTGGATCCAAAAAGATACGTGAAATAAGGTCTAAAGCTTGTTGTGATCCGGTTGTAATTAAAACATCATCAGGATTTGCACGAATTCCTTCAAGTGCCATAACTTCGCAGATTTGTTCGCGAAGCTTTGGATGTCCCTGACCATTTCCATACTGCAACGCTTCTTGTCCGTTGTTACGAACTAGATTATTAACAACATCAGCCATCATTCCCATTGGAAGTGCTGAAAGATTTGGCATTCCGCCGGCGAGCGAAACAATTTCTGGACGAGATGCAACAGCAAAGAGAGAACGAATCTCACTTGGCTTCATCTGTGCGGCTCTGGATGCAAATCTTTCCTCAAGATTTTGAGGTGCACCCGTTGAGAACCGTTGCGTTATGTCCGTCATGGCCTAAGTCTGTCACACCCAAGGGAATGCTTGAGCGCTATTTAGCGACGAATACCGGCTTTACGAAGATCAGAAATGCGCAAAGTTCCGGTTTTTGCATCATCTTCGGCAGCTAAATAAAGTCGTTGAATTGCAATAACCAACGCTTCGGCAATTACATCGCGAAAATCTGGACGCGAAAGTCGAGCCAAATCACCAGGGTTACTGACATATCCCAAATCAATTCGAACAGTTGGCGCTGTTGTCATACGCAACAAATCCCATGTCTTTGCATGGGTGCGACAATTTGTTAAATCTGTGCGAGCACAAATTTCACGTTGAACTAATGAAGCAAATCGTTCGCCGACAATTGAGTGAACACCATGAGCATCGCTGCCATAAAAATAAGTTGCTGCGCCATGGGCTTTTTCATTTACATAAGAATCAATATTTAACGAGATCATCAAGTCAGCACCACTTTTATTACTAAATGAAATTCGTTCTTGTTCGGATGGGTTATTCGTGGCACCACGCGTTAAGAAAACAGAAGCACCTAACGCAAGTAAACGACCTTCAGTACGAACAGCAACATCGTAAATTAGTTGGTCGTCACCATCAGGATTTAAAACAATTACCTTATTTGCAAGTGCTGGTCCACGACTTTGCTGTACTGCATTTTGACGTAGAGTCGAGGGGACTCCCCCAGAAACAATTTTTGTTAAACGAATTAACGCAATAATTGTTGCGGGACCACATTTTCCATCGACAGTGGCGCCAACAGATTTTTGAAAATCTTTAACAGCCGATTCAGTACGACGACCGTAAATTCCATCAACGCGCCCACAATCAAAACCCATTTCAGTTAATCGGGATTGCAAAGCGGCAATATCATCGCCATGCATCAATGGTGAGTCTTGCAAGTACAGCGAACGATCTCCGAGTTTCCATCGCGCTTCTTCAAGTGCGCGTGCAGTCACCGCATCAACAAAACCCGTGACATCTAGGCCACGGGCTTGTTGAAATGAGCGGATCTCCGACTCGGTTAAATCTGACATGTATTTATACGAGGAAGCTTTCTAATTCCTTGAGAAGAGCTGGCTTTGGCTTTGCGCCAACAATTTGCTTCACAACTTCGCCATTAACAAATACATACATAGATGGAATTGATGTAATTCCGTACTTCATTGCAATCGCAGACTCTTCATCTGTGTTGAGCTTTACGATTTTTAGCTTTGCGCCATGCTCATCTGAAATTTCCTCGAGGATTGGCCCAACAGCTCGGCATGGACCACACCATTCAGCCCAAAAATCAACCAAAACAGGGGTGCTGCTCTTTAGTACATCTGCATCAAATGACGCTGTCGTTACCTTGCTTGTTGCCATCGTATTGCTCCTTATTTGTGTGTTAGTTAAAGATTACTAGTGCGCTAAGAATTTTTCAGCATCAAGTGCTGCAGCACAGCCTGAACCAGCAGCGGTAATTGCTTGACGGTAGGTGTGGTCAACTAAATCTCCACAGGCAAATACACCCTTTAGATTTGTTCGAGTCGAACGACCTTCACAGATTACATAACCCTCGTTATCCAAGGTAATTTGTCCAGTCAAAAGTTCACTGCGTGGAATATGTCCGATCGCAACAAATAGACCAGTGAATTCACGTTCTGACTCTGTGCCATCGACAGTATTTCGAAGCTTTAAACCTTCGACTTTGTCTGCGCCAAGAACATCGATTACTTCTGTGTTCCACAAAAATTCAATCTTAGGATTAGCTTTTGCACGCTCTGCCATAATTTTTGATGCTCGCAGCGAATCACGACGGTGGATCAAAACAACTTTCTCTGCAAAACGTGTAAGAAAAGTTGCTTCTTCTACAGCAGAATCTCCGCCGCCAACAACCGCAATTGTTTGTCCACGGAAAAAGAAACCATCACACGTCGCACACCACGAAACTCCGTGGCCAGATAAACGCTTTTCGTTTACTAAACCAATTTCGCGGTATGCACTACCAGTAGCAAGGATTACAGATTTTGCTTTAACTGTATTTCCTGCACCATCTTTTAAAACTTTTATCTCACCAGATAAATCCATTTCAACAATGTCATCTGTAATTAATTCAGCACCAAAGCGTTTAGCTTGCTTGCGCATGCTGTCCATTAAATCTGGACCCATCACACCATCTGTGAATCCCGGAAAGTTTTCAACCTCTGTTGTATTCATGAGTGCACCACCTGCTGTAACAGAACCTTCGTAAATGATCGGATTTAACTGCGCACGCGCCGCATAAATCGCAGCTGTGTACCCGGCTGGACCTGATCCAACGATTACAACATTTCTAACTTCACTCATGATGCCTCCTAGACCCTGAAATCTAATCGTTTTCTTCTGTTTTTGCTGAACGCCGACTTATTGAACTGCCTAAGTGGCGAATCATTGAAATCTCTTCAATCCGAAGCGCTTTTGCCGCCAGGATGTATGCAAAGAATGCGACCACCATCACAAGTAACAGTTCGCCAGCACGACCAGCGCGGGAAAAATCAATCTTTAGCCAGGAAATGTATTGAGTAAAAATAAACAACGGCAGCATTGCAAGAAGCGAAGCAATCAATAAACGAATGTGCTGCCCCAAAAATTCAGATAACGATAGTTTGCCAACATGTTTCTTGAGTAAGCCAAGAGTCACAAATAAACCAATTAAATAACTGACAGAGAAGGCAACACCCAAACCAACTGTCACCCACTGATTTTTCAAGAAATACAGGAAGAAATACGACATTGCAACAGAGACAATGTTGATGACCAAAATCGATACCACTTGAGTCTTTGTGTCTTCAAATGCATTAAATCCACGAATTAAGATTAAGTTAATTGAAAATGCCACTAAGCCAAAACTTAGTGCAGATAAAACGTAACCGATATATCGTGAATCTTGATTTGGAATCCCAACAAAAATACTTTGCGTAATAAGCGGACCAAATAATAAGAATGCAACTGCGCTCGGAACGGTAATCACACCGACTAAACGAATTGCTCTGATCAATTGTGCTTTTACATCATCGCGCTTGCCTTCAAGTGCCAATTTAGAAATATGAGGCAAAATTGCAGTGATGATCGAAATCGTAACTATTGAATAGGGTAACAACATCACAAAGTAGGCGTATGTATATGGTGTGTAACCAACGCCAGTTGCAATTCCCTCTTGCGCGCTACGAACCGCAGCAGATGTTGCGACATTTACGGTAACTAAGTATCCAAGCTGTGAAATTAAAACGTACACAAGAGTCCAACCAGCCAAGTTGAAGGACTTTCCTAAACCAGAAACACCAAACTTTGGTCTAATTGTTATTCCAAGTTTTCTAATAACTGGAATTAGAACTAACGCTTGTACAACAACGCTAAATGTTGTTCCCCAACCCAGCAACGCGACCTGGTTGGAGGTAATACTGGAGATATCGATGCCTGGTGAAAACAACAGGAATCCCCCAAATAATGCGATTCCGACAAGGTTATTGGCGATAGGTGCCCACATCAGCGGCCCAAAGGAACCGCGGGCGTTGGCGACCTGGCCCAGCATTGTAAATAAACCAAGGAAGAAGATTTGTGGAAGGCAGTAACGTGTAAATGCAATAGCTATCTCTTGCTCAGCCTCAAAACCTGTCGTGAAAAATTCAGGCGCATATAGACGAACTAAAGCTGGTGCAAAAAACATTCCAAGTGAAACTAGGACAAGAAGAATCAGTGAAATAGTTGTAATTAAACGTGAAGCAAAATCATCGCCACCATCTTCATGATCAAATGATCTAACTAGTTGCGGGATGAAGATCGCAGTTAATGCTCCACCGACAAGTAAGTTGTACAAAATATTTGGCATTGTGTTTGCGACGTTGTATGTGTCCGCTAACAAAGTTGTTCCTAAGACAGCAACAATTAAAATCCCTCGAACAAAACCAGTGATGCGAGAAATAATTGTTCCTAGAGCCATAATCCCTGATGCACGGAAGAGTTCGTTTGATTTCACTTAGCTCTCCTTCGCACTCGACGCACACTTTGGGCCGCCCCTGCTAATAGAAGAAGTATGGCGGCACCAGTGGTAAACCAGGTGACTCGTGAATCAATTACCGTGGAATTTAAAGCTAGTGTCGCTTCAGGCACGACATCATTACCGTCGCTATCCGTGATCAACGCCAAGACCATAGTTTGGCCAGGTGCGATCACATCTACGCCCATTTCAAGTTGCTTTTTTGATTTTGCAGGAATTGTTATCGCCTCAAAACTATCGACAACAACACGTGAATTTATAGGTAACATCGAAACATTAACGGTCACATCAGAATCAAAATCATTGATCACTGTTACCGGCAATTTTACGTTTGATGTTGTGATCTGGTATTTACCACTATTTATACGCAGCTTATGAACCATTGCATCAACTGCAACACGTGCATTTGAAGAAAAAAATTCGCGCCCATCTTTATCCAGGGCAGGAGATAACAACTTTGAAAGTTGAGCTCGCATCATGAACAATTGTGGGTCATTTACTACCCTGGAAAGGTTTATTAAGGCCTTGCGGTTCTCTGTGTATTCCCTGCGTAAGGGATTGCTAAGCCCTGACTTTCCTTTACTCCAACCAACACTTGGCTCACTTCGCACAGGACGGCCAAGAGCTGTCTCTAATTGTGTCTTTCCGATATCAAAATAACTTTTTAATTCACTCGGTGCTAATTTCTGTGCCAGCGAAACGTCAGGGTTTCCATATGCAAGTGCAACTACTTGTTGCCTATTGGTAATTCGTTTTAGCTGTTTTAACCAAGCTGCTGCAATATCACTGCCTACCGGCACAGCGCCGCTAACGAGAGAGTACTTACCGCTCATCGCAATAACTTCGTCAACTAAGGCTGCATCTATAACCCACGTTTTGTTGTTTACTCGTGGTGTAAAAACCAGCAAACCAAGTGCGCCTGACGGTGTTAATTCTTGAGCCAAATTATCATCTCTGAATTCACCAGTGAAAGTTTGGTGCGCCATAGATGTTATGCGCACAACCACTTCTTCAGCCTGTGCTGGCGAAAGAGGAAGCACAACTAACAGTGCTACCAGTAGCCCAATCAACTTTTTCATTGTGACAACTCAGCAGTACGTGCAATTAACTTTTTTTCATCGGGATACGCTAAACGATCAACAATTTCTGACAATGGAAACCAGGAAACTTCATCTACTTCACTTTCTTGTGCAAGCAAGGTTCCGCCAACTTCAGTAAACATAAAATGGTGAACTGTTTTATGAATTCGCTTTCCGCCTGCCATAAACCAAAAATCAATTACGCCCAATGATTTTGTAATGGATGAAGTAATTCCAGTTTCTTCAGCAACTTCACGGATAGCTGCTTGCTCTGGCGTTTCACCTTCTTCAATATGACCTTTAGGCAATGACCACAAAACTCGTTTTCCACTGGCATCTTTAAGATCGTAGCGACCGATCAATAAACCCATCGTCCCGGTTGTATCAATGACTAAACCGCCAGCACTGACCTCATCAACACGTTTTGCGTAGGGACGCTTCGGTTGAGCGCTCTTCTGAGCAGTGTTTTGTGTCTGTGGTTGTGGGCCGCGATTACCGGAGCGCTTGCGCTTCCGCTTTTTCTTCGTACCTTCGCTGCCCGCACCAGGTGCCGGGATCATGGAGCAAGGGTAGTGCTTTAACCTTACTTATTGTGAGTACAGCATTAGGCGCCGCAGGAGAGTTAGCGATCCGTTCATTAGTTGAACGAGCACCGCTTGCAAGCTCCTTAGCCCAAGCCTTTAAGGCCAAAGGGTTTACCTTGGCATTGGTTGGTGGACCTGTGCGCGATGCAATTCTTGGGCGACTTGGAAATGATTTAGATTTCACGACAAATGCGCACCCATTAGAAACAAAAAAGATTTTGCAAGAGTGGGCTGAAAACATTTGGGACACTGGAATTGCTTTTGGAACTGTTGCCGGAAAACGTGGTGACACAACTGTTGAAGTAACAACATATCGCACCGAAAGTTATGACCCTGATTCTCGCAAACCAGAAGTCGAATACGGACAAACAATTGATGGTGATTTATCGCGTCGAGACTTCACTGTTAACTCAATGGCACTTGAATTAACTGGAGATAAACCTGAGTTCATCGATCCATTTAATGGCTTGCAAGATTTAGCAGCCAAGCTTTTGCGCACACCAGGCAAACCTGGTGATTCATTTAACGACGACCCTTTACGAATGATGCGCGCTGCTCGTTTTGCATCACAACTAGGTTTTGAGATTGCACCAGAGGTTCTTGTCTCAATGAAAGATTTGGCACATCGCATCAACATTATTTCTGCTGAACGCGTTCGTGATGAATTTACAAAGATGTTGATGTCGCCTAACCCCCGCACCGGAATAACAATTTTGGTTGACACTGGTTTGGCTGATTTAGTGCTGCCTGAAATTCCAAAGCTTCGTCTTGAAGTTGATGAACACCATCACCACAAAGATGTCTATGAACACTCCATTACAGTTCTAGAACAAGCGATCGAACATGAAGATCGACTTGGTGGACCAAACCTTGTAATTCGACTTGCTGCTCTATTGCATGACATTGGAAAACCAAAGACCCGCGCCTTTATTGAAGGTGGCGGAGTTTCTTTCCATCACCACGAAGTAGTTGGTGCACGCCTTGCAAAGAAGCGTTTAGAAGCGCTGCGCTTTGATAATGACACCATTGAAGCGGTGGAGTTATTAACAACGTTGCACCTTCGTTTTCATGGTTATGGCGAGGGCGAATGGACTGATTCTGCTGTGCGCAGATATGTGCGTGATGCCGGTGACTTCATTACCCATTTACATGTATTAACCCGCGCCGATTGCACAACCCGTAACAAAACAAAGGCTGCCCGCCTTGCTGCAACATATGACTCACTAGAAGCACGTATTGCTGTGTTGATGGAGCAGGAAGAGTTGTCAAAGATTCGCCCTGATCTAGATGGCGCACAAGTGATGCAAATACTTAACTTAAAACCTTCACGCGAAGTGGGACAAGCAATGGACTTCTTACTGGAACTTCGTTTAGAAGAAGGTCCTATTGGTGAAGAGGCTGCAACAAAGGCGCTGCTTGAATGGTGGGCTAGTAGGTAGCGTAAAACTTTGCTGGTCGAAGCAAAATGAAAGCAACTAACAAGTAAGCAGCTGACACAGCAAGTGGCACTATGCGGGACAAACCTGAAGGTGGCAGCAATAGCGCAGCAATCAAACCACCGCTAACAATCGCGCCATTAACAACAACATCGTAAACAGCAAAGACTCGACCGCGGTGGTAATCATCAATTTTTGATTGCACCAATGCGTCATTTGTGACTTTGATGTTCTGACCAAAAAATGCGGTTAGGAAAGCGGTGACACACAATCCAACTTCTGTTTGTGATGCAGCAAGAATAAGTGGTGAACAGGCACTAGCGATCATCGCGAACTTAATCCATCTGTGTCTTCCAAATCGTGCAACACCATATGGGGCTAAAAATGCACCTAAGAAAACACCAACTCCTGCAATGCTCAAGGCGATACCAAAGCCTTGCAATCCATCCTCTGGTCTAGCTGGATCGTTAAATGTATTTCGCTCCAATAATAATGCGGTCAAAGTTAAAGCGGTTAGGCCGCCGCGCTGCACACCGGTTGCAATGATTCCGCGAGATGCATCAAGATGTCCCCGCAAATATCTGAAACCTTCCTGCATATCTCTAAAACCCTGAAGAAAAGATGCCGACTCCTTTTCTTGTTGGAGCGGACCGATTTCATTCTTCTTTAATCGACTTGTGAGAAGTGCGGCGATGAAATAACCCCCTGCAGCAAGCACAATAAGCAAAGCATCAGCGTGATCTGCGATCGCTGCACCATCTACTAACGCACGAACACCAACACCGATACCACCACCAATAACAACTAAAACAGAACCTCCTGTCACAGCAATTGCATTCGCTGTGATCAAAGATTTTGTATCAACCAATAATGGAAGTCCGGCAGATAATGCAGCAAGGATTAAACGGTTGATTCCAAATGCAATCAAAACAACAACCGTTAGCTCAACACCTGTTGTGCCGGTATAAACAAGTAATGCGACAAAGCAAAGATTTGCGCTTCGGGCTAAGTTACAAAAAAAGAGTGCGCGTTGTCTAGAAACCCGATCTAATATCGTTCCAACAAATGGACCGATAAGTGAATACGGTAACAACACAACTGCAAAACCAACTGCGGCACTTAATGCATTTGCTTGGCGCTCTGGAGAAAATAAAACAAAGGAAGCAAGTGCGCTTTGAAAAACACCATCAGTTGCTTGGCCGGTCCATCGAACAGCCAGGAGGCGAGAAAGCCGAGGGTGTCGTAGCAACCCGGTAAAGCTCATAAGAAAGAGCGTAACCCTGAAATTGGGATTATTCTTCTCCTTAATGAAATCGCAACGGGGATTCATCGATTATTCACTCGATAAGCGTGCCACCTTGATGGCTCTCTTTCGTGGTGTT